>JAEEGI010003267.1_pt1 | contig 38748 bp, 35 predicted proteins | sample 8958751 | NCBI WGS metagenome assembly JAEEGI01 (sample SAMN16246545, study PRJNA631951) | gut metagenome | biome: gut microbiome; feature: rumen; material: KS-attached | host: Bos | place: Iran: Karaj | collected 2018-10 | reverse complement strand
ACGCGGCATGGCTGGTTCAGTCTTCCGACCATTGACCAATATCCCTTACTGCTGCCTCCCGCAGGAGTCTGGTCCGTGTCTCAGTACCAGTGTGGGGGACCGTCCTCTCAGATCCCCTACCCATCACGGGCTCGGTGGGCCGTCACCCCGCCGACTACCTAATGGGACGCATGCCCGTCCCCGACCGCCTCTCGGCTTTACCCATGTGAGGATGCCCTCCCACGGAACCATGGCGTATTATCCGGCGTTTCCACCGGCTATCCGCCCGTCGGGGGTTGGTTGCATACGCGTTGCGCACCCGTGCGCCACTCTCAGGGCACCCGAAGGCGCCCTTCCCGTTCGACTTGCATGTATTAGGCCTGCCGCTAGCGTTCATCCTGAGCCAGGATCAAACTCTTCGTTGTAGTATTGTTGTACTCAAATTTCTGTATTCTGAATCTCGGGTTCCGCCTTGATGTCCATCCCGGGGGTCTCCCCCCGGGTGGTCCCTTCCCGCGCGACGCCTCGCGGCCGTCGCGCTTCTTTCTTGTGCTGGCCTCAGACTTTCAAAGAACTTCCGCTTCCGTATCCCCTCTCTTCGTCCCCTCTTCCGTTCCGAAAGCGGGTGCAAAAGTACTACCTTTTTCCCATTCCGCAAGCACTTTTTTCAATTATTTTTTTACTTTCCCGCATCATGCTGATTGTCAGCGGGAAAATTTTTCGGTTCGGGGTTTTTTCGGGGGAAACCTGCACCTTAATATATTAATGAAGGGCTTCCACATGGCTTTGACATGGGGCCTGGAGGGGGCAAAAACGGGGGCTCCCATGGCCGGTCGGGGCGTCTTTCGGCCTCCCGGCGGCGGACTTGTCGTGCCGACGTGGGCAGGTTTCGGCTGCCTTGGCAGGACGATGCTGGGTGGTGCGTGGGCGGACACCTGTGGCTGCGGCGGAATTCAGCAGCCATGTCTTGCCAGCGTAGGCTTGTGCTCCGGCGGGCATCTGTGGCTGCGGTCTGGCATTGTCATCCTTCTTATTATGAAAACCCGACATTGCATATCGGGGTGAGGTAGGGTCGTCCATTCTGGACTTTGGCCTACTAGAGGATGCCTGCCAGGGTGCTGCCGCAGGTCGCGACCTACGGTAAAGGGAGTTTAGCCCCTTCGGGGCTGGGCTGCCGTGGTCTACAGCCTCACTGAATGACAACACCTGCGCCCCTTGCCGTCATGGCAATCTTGTCCTGCACATGAGTACGAATGGACTATGCGATGTCAACCCGATTACTCGAAGTATAGGACGTTTCAGCACCTGCGTGATAGGTTTCTTAACTCTTAGTGTGCTGGTCTTTGACGGATCTCGTCGAACTGGCAGGACGCCGTTACCTTTGTACTTCTTTTGATATTACTCTTCTTGCGTCCCCAAGAGATTGCAGGCTATAAACAACGCACTGTCTGATGGAATATCTGCTGCACATAGGAATCATGCTTTGCATCTACATCATTTTGGTACTCAGCACCAATTTGACGGTGGGCATGGCCAACTTATTGACGATGTGCCAAGCGACTTTTTATGGCAACAGTGCTTACATCAGTACGGGATATGGTGGAGAAAGAAGGACAGACGGTATTATTAATTGAACACAACATGTCGTTTGTGAGATGCGTGGCTGATTATTGCCACTATCTCACCGACGACAAGATTATAAAAAGCGGTCCCGCGGGCGAGGTGCTCGACGAACCTGTTATCAGAAAAGATTATCTATGCCTATGGGTACGTTGCTTGAGATACAAAATCAAATGAATGTAATAAACAACACACATACTTTCTGTAAGACAACGGTTTAACGATGGCCGACAAACTCAATGGCGGACAGCGTCACGAGTTTGCTTTGGCGATGACCTTGGCTCGTCAGCTTCGATTAGTCATCTTGGATGAGCCTAGTGCAGGATTGTCGCCTAAGGCCGTAGAGGAGATGTGGGGAATGATTGGAAGTTTTAGGAAAAGGATTGGAACAACTGTAATTCGATAGAGCAAAATATTTCTTGTGCAGTCTCTTTTTGTGATAGTTATTTGATATCTAAACTTATTTATTCATGCCTAACAATTGACAAATTGAATCTTCTAAAACTATACAATATGATAATACTAATTATTATAACAAATGTGCTTCAAATTACGGATTCCATCATCCATATTGTTGTTTCTCTGAAAAACAAAAAGAAAAAACCTTCCTAACCGTTTTATACGATATTTGGTAAAATGAGGGTGACCAAGAGATATAGCCTCCTAGGAGATGCCGACAAGTTTTTATGGCATAACTGCTGTATACCACACCCTCACGTAATGTCAACTTCTGTGACCCTTGTAGTCATAAGGGTTTATATTCTCGGACTATCGCGCATCATATCTATCCGCCGCCAGCCTATCTACCCCTTCTTCCATCTTGCTATACATCTCTACTGTATTCTCTTCATACTCCTCATTCTCCTTGAAGTTCTCCACTTGTTCCATCACTTCACGGAATACTTCTGGGGAATATTGCGGCGGATAGCCGTTCTTCACTAAACATATCTTGATGTCGTACTTCAATTCCTTTCGCACATTGGTGTTGTTAATCCAATCCGCAAACGATGATTTTGTATCAAGGATTTCACGAATTTTGTGGGCAAGGCTTTTGCATTTTTCGTTCACAATAATACCATTAATCTCCTTGTCTTCGCCATATTCGAAGTTGTTCTTGTCGCGCAGATGAATGAGGATGTCATAAAAAGCTTTTTCTTCGAAGGTAAGCCCCAGTTTGCGGAAACTCTCACGGTCAGCCTGCATGTCTTTTAAGATGCCAAGAGCCTGTTCTGTTGCCGTCTTGATGATGCTTTCAGCTGTTTCTTCTTGTGTGGCTCCTGCCTCTTGTTCAGAGAGGAATTTTCGCCGTTCATGGTATTGGTTGATGGTGGCTTCCAACAATTCCTGGAATTTCTTGGAGGCAAGTTGGTTGGTCTTGCTATATTCCGTGATTTGCTTGCGCAGCAACTTGACAAGCATTTCCAGCTTTGATGCGGGCATTTTAATGTCCGAAAGGCGTTCGGTAAACTCAGGGCCAAAGATGTCCATCTCGTCACCTTCTTCAAGAATGCTCTCCACGTTGTTGTATTTCAATGCCTCTTCCACCATCTTTGCCACTCGTCGGTTCATGGTGTCGGTATCGGGTGCATCGGTGCCGCTCATCTTGTATATCATGCCGGCAATGGCCATGAAACATTGCGCCAACGCTTCTTCCTCTTCGCCCAATTCGCCCGATGGCTGGCAGAGGTCGTAGGCCTTGCGCATACGCTTCACCTCTTGCAGGAAGTAGGTCTTAAAACTGACCTTCTTGGTCTTCTTTCCGTCGTTGCTCACCGAGTTCAGGATCTCAGTGGATGCAAAGACATATTCAGCCGCTTTTGCCAACAACGTATAACGTGTAGCAGGGTCGGTGTCGGGATTTAAGAATGGCGTCAGGTCGTAATCCTTGAACATTGTCTTAAGGATTTCCAAATGCTCGCGGAATATGGTCGTCGCTTGCTCTATGTCATCAGGAGTGGGGGCAAGCGAGCCTCCGCCTTTGCCATCGCCGCCACCGCCTCCGTATATCTTCATAGCCTCCATCATGTAGTCGCGAATGCCGATATAATCGACAATCAGACCGAACTCCTTGCCGGGATATTTACGGTTCACACGACTAATGGTCTGAATGAGCGAGTGTTTTTGCAACGGTTTGTCATTGTACATGTAAGTGAGGCATTCCACGTCAAAGCCAGTAATCCACATATCCACCACGATGACGATGCGGAAGTTGGAGTGTTCTTGTTTGAAAGCAGCATCCAGTTCATCCGATCGCTTGTCGTTTTTTACACCACCAAGGTAGTTGTACATTTCAGCCGGGTCGTTGCTACCAACGCTGGCTACCATAGCTATGGTCGGCATTTCTTTCAGCTTCAGCAACTCTTCTTTGGTGACTTTAACCCCCTCTGGAGTCTTGCTCTCTTCAAACCATTCGGGATAATGCTCTTCGAACTTTTGCAGCAGGTCGTAAGCAATCTTTCGGTTGGAACAGACCACCATGGCCTTTTGCACTCTATCGGGGTCATTGGCAACCGCAGAAGTGTAGTGGTCGTGAATATCCACCGCCAGTTTATCAAGTCGGTCTGGTTCGCCCAACAGCACTTCCAATGAGCTCATTGCCTTCTTGCTCTTTACAATATCTTCTTTAGTGGAACCTTCCTCGGCACACTTCGAATAATATGCCTCAATGTCCTTCACTTTTTCCTGATTGAGCAGCACTTTGGCAATGCGTGGATGATACTTGATAGGAACTGTGATTTCGTCAGCCACAGCTTGATCCATGGTGTAACGGTCAATCTCGTCACCAAAGGTTTGGTAAGTTTCTGCGATAGGTGTGCCTGTAAAGCCCACAAAGGTGGCGTTTGGCAACGCTTCGCGGAGCACTTTAGCGTAAGGCTTGGACAACATGGCCTTCATGTTTTCGTCGGCATCTTCGCTGAATTGAATGCGGCGCGAGCCTTCAATCTGGGTACGATGTGCCTCATCGCTGAAGCAGATGATGTTAGCACGTTCGTTAATAAGGCCTATCGGGTCTTCTTTGCGGTCACAAAACTTCTGAATGGTGCAAATGAAAAAGCCTCCGCTTTGACGGACACTCAATTCTTGACGTAGTATTTTTCTGTTGGGTACAATCTTCACTTCGCCAAGTCCGAGAAATTCCGTGCTCTTTGTGAATAGTTTAGCACCTTGTTTTTGCAAATCTTCGCGGTCCACAATCATAAGGATGGTCGGGGAGCCGAGTTCGGCAGCACATCGCATGGAGAGTTGGCGCGCAAGGAAGGCCATTGTGTAAGTTTTTCCACAACCAGTAGCGCCAAAGTAAGTGCCACCTTTGCCAGTCTTGTTTTTGACCGATTTGATAACGCTTTCGCGCAGCAATCGTGTGGCGAAGAATTGAGGATAACGGCACACTATCTCCTTCTCGTCATGATCGTAGTTCTTGTCTTGGAAATAAACATAGTCTCTGAAGATTTCGAGGAAGCGCTCAGGACGATACACGCCTTTCACCATGGTTTCCAACTCGTCAAATGGCATGGTGGATACTTTGTCTCCATCTTCGATGCGCCGCCAAGCATAGAAATGCTCGTAAGGTGTACGAACGGTGCCCAAGCGGGTCTTCACACCATCGCTGATGCAAGCCAAAGGACAATAGTGAAGTAAAGCAGGAATGTCTCGCCAATAACGAATGTTGATTTGCTCCCATGCGTCATAAATTGTGGCATTGGCATCAGCTGGATTCTTAAGTTCGATGATACAGACTGGCATACCGTTGATGTAGAGCAACACATCAGGGCGACGGGTTTTCGTCTCGCTATTATTGATATACTCCACTGTGAACTGATTGACTACCCTATAGATATTGCTGTCATTGGCGTCAGTATTCTCAAAGTCGATTAGTTTTACAATACGAGGGACTCCTTTTTTGGAAACATATTGCATGCCATCCACCATCCAACCATATACTTTGTGCAAGGTGGCAAAATCGGAATCGCTGCCTACCAAACGAACATTTTCGGCTATCTGGAGAATATCCTCGTCATCCAAATCAGCATTGGTCTTTTTCAAGAACTGAACGAGATCATCCATATAGAGGACTTCCCTCCGGCTTGCTCTGGGAATGTTGTCACCATAAAGATAATGCCAATCCTCATGTTCGAGAAATGTGATTAGGGCATTCTCGAAGTCGCTTTCCACAAAGTGGCCGTTTATTGTTGTAAGTTGATGCTTCGCCATAATGCTTTATGTATTAGATTTACAGTGAGCCTTTGATAAGTTTTGAACAGACATTTCCGATATTATTCTTCCTCGTACCTTTTTTTCTTGTTTTTCTGTTTTTTGAAATCTTCAACGAAATCCTTTTTGAACTTTTCAAATTTTGCTTCTGTAAACTTCTTTGGCGGGATTACAAATTTAGTAACATCATTATCTAAAACCGAAACTAAAGTAATTAATGAAAACTCGTCATCATCGCTATAATAGTTACTCAGAAACATTTCAATGTATTCTTCCTCAAAATCCTCGGGGTTCCCATAATTATAAAAATCTTCATATTCATTAAAATACGAATAATAATAAACCTCAAATGATTTCGGCTTTGGAATTCCGTCAAATGCAATACTATAACAAAGTCTAGCCCAAGCGTATTGTTCTTCCGACAAAGAATCAGATTCAGAAATAGACATGCTAGAAAATGGAACAGGTATAGCACTTTGTGCATATAAAACATCACTTCTATATTCCAGATCCATGATTTTATAAAGTCCATCTCTGATTGTATCAAGATTAGTAATCTTATAATCACCACACATATGAGTTATTTCATATTGAGTATATACAACATGTATTCTCAACTTGAAATTATTCATGATTTTACTAGAATTGTTGTAAACAAATGGTATTCCGTTTGGTTCAAACTCGTTATCACAATTCAAAAAAACCAAATCGTAACAAGGTATATAAAAATTTCGAAAAAAATGAATATGTTCTACATTTACATTCATGGATTTTTCATGATCCCTAATTTCGATTCCTAGACGAGGAGGCATATTATCCACATAGGATTTATATGAATAATAAGCAGCGACAGCACCTATAATTAGGCCTGCTATAACACTGATTGTTTTGAAAGAAAACAACCATTTTAACCATTTTTCTCTTTCGTCTTTTGTTAAGCGTTTGATTTTCATATTATTCCTTTAGTATTTGCAATGACCCTTTGACAAATATGGGACATAGATTATTCAGCTGCTCATTCAGTTGGGCGGCAATGCGCTGCCGTTCGATATAACAACGATAGGTGTTAACGATTTCGCGTTGTACTTTGATGTCAGGGATGGGGATGGACACATCGTTCATGTCGTCCATCGTGAATACTTCTCTTGCACTGCCCCATGAATTGAAACGAGCATAGCGGTCGAACTCAGGTCTATTGAAGTACATGAATAAATACTCTGGGTCTAAATTATCCTTATCTTTCACCTGAAATACTATATAAGCAGATGAAACTATGTATGTTTGCTCAGAGTCATTATAAGCCAATGTGATTTTACCTCCGTTTCTTGAAGTGACGGGTACAAACGCAAAGGAATTTGGTCTTACGAGAATATAGGGAGAAAGAGAAACATCCATCATATCAGCCTTTGAATCAATGAACTTCTTTTGTATTGAAATTCCACGAAGGTCATCCAAAGTATAATGATTATCAGAATTTCTTTCGTCACACTGTTCAATATATTCCCCAATTCTCTTCTTTTCACACTTCTTTTTTAGCTGATCCAAATACCCATCACAAACAAGCTTCAACTCTTCCACCTTGTTTTGATAAGCAGCGAGGTTGTTTTGAAGCGACAGATAAACATTTACGAATTTGCGCTGCTGCTCAATGGAAGGGAGTGTGATGTCAAAATCAACAAATCTTTCCCAATCCAAGTTTGAACGAATGCTGCCATCGCTACAAAAAGCGCCGAAACGGTCTTTCTCTTTAGATAAAAAGAGCATAAAGAAATACTCTGGAATGACAAGGTCTTCTCGAGAAACTTCAAAGGTGGTATAGGCTGGAGAAACGATGATAGGTTCTTCTCCACTATACATGCTAATACGGATACACTCATCGCGACCAGTCTGCATACCACTAAACACAAACCGCTTGTTTCGAACCACTTTATACTTCGATTCGTCCAAACCTTCAGTATTAGCCACAGTAGGCATAAACTCTTTATTAATATTTAGGCCATAGAAATTTGTAAGGCCGAAAGAGTTTCGCTCGTCGCAAACCGAAATCAGTTCAGCAATTTTATGCTTAGTCAATCCCATAGCCAATACCTTTAAAAGCCTCTTCAAGCATTTGTTGTGATTCTTTCTCCCGCTTTATCAGTTCCTTCATCTCTTGTTGAATGCGCGCCATTTCCTTTGGGTAGTCAATTTCCAAGTCATGGTCAACGAACTCAATGTATTTACTGGGTACTAATGTCCAGTTGTTTTGCTCTATTTCCTCAATGCCTACGCTCCTATATAGCTCAGGTTCGGCAAAGTTCCTGCCGTTGGTGCCAACGATTTGCCACTGGTGGTAAATGTCAGCCACCCTTTGTATTTGTTCCGTAATCAGCTGTACTTTCTTCTTCTGCTCGCCTTTCACTGGGTTTTCCGTCCAACGGCGCAAGTCCATGAAGAGTATTTGATGTTCACGGTTGCGAAGTTCACGCCCATGATATTTGCCGCCCTTCTTGTTTTGGTTTAGAATCCAGAAAGTAACGCTGATATCTGTTGTAATAAAAAGCTCTCTGGGTAAAATGATGATAGCTTCTACTTTGTCGTTCTGTATCAGTTTCTTCCTAATTTCGAGGGCATCCGTGTCTCCCAAAGCACCATTGGCTAACAAGAAACCAGCCACGCCAGAAAGCGGCTTCAGATGAGAGAGCATGTGCAAAATCCAAGCATAGTTGGCATTGCTTTCTGGCGGTAGGCCATAATCGGTCCAGCGAGCATCGTTGCTCAAGTTATCATCCCACCAACCTTTGAGGTTGAACGGCGGGTTTGCCATAATGTAGTCAAAGTAAAGCCCTTTGTGCAAGTCGTTTGTGAACGACGAATCACTCTCGCTTCCCAGATTGTGGCTAATGCTGCGCAGGACAAGATTCATCTTGGCCAGACGGTAGGTGGCCGCCTCTTTCTCCTGTCCATACACGTTGACGCGGCTAATATCGCCCGTCTTGGCTTTTACCAGTTCAGAGCTTTGTATGAACATGCCGCCCGATCCGCAGCAAGGGTCATAGAGTGTACCATCGAAAGGCTCTATCACAGTGGCGATTAACTGCACCACATCGTGTGGAGTGTAGTACTCTCCTTCCTCCTTGGTGGCATTCACGGCAAACTCCTTCAGAAAGTATTCATACACACGGCCAATTAGGTCTTTCTCCTCGCCGAAGGTCTTATGGCTAATCTTGTTGACTTCATCGACAATTTTCTTTATGTCATTGGCACCAAGATTACGCTGGGTAAAGGTACCCTTCACGAAACAACCTTTCAACTGCGGGTCGGCTTCTGCTATGCTTTTCAGTGCGTTGTCGAGAGCCACATTCAGCTCAGGTGCTGTCTTATTGATAATAGTGGACCAACGGGCTTCAATTGGAAGGTTGAAAGTGCCGTCGGGGAAGGTGGGGTCATCAAAGAAAGCCGCTTGAATGGCCTCGTCATCAGGATCTAAGCCCTCTTCGACGAGCTTCTTACGTAAAGCGACAACCCCGTCCTCATACTTTTCACCTAAAAAACGGAGAAAAACAAGCGTCAACATGATGTCGCGCTTCTCGAAAAACGACCCTGAGTTCTTTGCGTTTCTCAATATATCCCTGCACTTGAACAGGATGTTGTCAAGGTTGAGGGTTTCTTCTTTGGGTTTCTTAGCCATATAATCAAAAAATTATAAGAATTGGCAAAGATACAAAAAACTTGAAATGTTGAGGCTTTTGCTTTAGTAATAACAAAAATCCTCCCCACAAGCCCAACAGCTCATGGGGAGGCGGCGGACTGAGTCCTATTTATTAATCAAATCCGCCAGAGAATCCCTTATGCAGGGTTAAGCGCCGATGGCAACCTCGTTGTCGGCAGTGGTGTCGTCTTCGAGCTCCACATTGATGTGAAGATAGTCGCTCTTGCGTCGGGTGGCATTCAGCCTTCTGATGATTTGCATCACCACGGCGAGATGCTCAGCATAGTCGGCAGGAGTCTTCACGGCCATGGCTTCGAGATAGTCCACGAGGGTCTCAAGACTGACCGCCGCCTCCCGCTTCAAGGGCATCAAGGATTGTCCCTTGGGCGCAGTGCCCTTGGCCTTGTCAGCCTGGTACAACGCTTCCTCCAAGGTCTCCGAAGCCTCTCTCACACCTTTGATGCGACTCACCATTTCGGGCAGACGCTCAACGTGCTCATTCATGGCAGGCGACGACAAGTCGCGCAGCAAGGTCTTCACGGCACCCACGCGCTCGCTTGCCTTCATTCGGGCAAACGGCTTGCTGTAGGAGTCGAACACCTGCTTGAGGACCAAGGCACTGGCCTTCGTCACGGCATCATCGACATACTTGTAGGAGTCGAGATAGCCAGCGATGGCCATGAGTCGGTCCATCAACTGACGGTTCTCCTGCTTGATAGTGACACGCACTTCTGCGATGTGCATGGCATCGAAAATGGCTTTGTTGGCCTGTGCCAGCGAGGCAACCAAGCCGTTGAGGTACTCGTCCGAGGTATCGCCCTCGAAGTGGCGACAGATCTCAGTGTTACCTACGTGGTACTGATTAGCGTCCAGTACCAGACTCAAATGAATTTTCTTCATGATGAAAAAAAAATTAAAATGGTTAATAAATACATTATTTTACGGCGATGCCGTAAGGTATGGTTGGTTTCCGACAGCAGCGGCCCTTGTCGTCGGAGGGGAGTCATCAAAATGCCTTGCGCTGAGATGGCAATCACCACCATTAGTGACTGAAAACGTTGATCCAACAACTGATTTCCAGAATCTCGCGAAAAAAGAGTTGACGCATGACATAAATTCCGAATTTTCGTACTTTCAGTGTTAACCCAACTCCAAATCCACGAGATTTCGTGAAAAAAGAGTCGATGCACGACACAAAGTCCGAACTTTCGCGTTTTAGGTGTTGAACCAACTCCAAAATCACGAAACGCTGAAAAAAAATGTTGGACACAGACCGTCAGTCTGCGAAAAAGGTGGGAAAGCTCCTATCAGTGACCGAGGAGGTCGTCGCCTGACGACTGGTGGCAGGAGGCCATCAGGTAAGAGCGGCAGCGGGGCCGCGCCGCCACCCTTGCTTGCGGATGGGTTCCGCTCAGGCTCAGCTTGGCAAGTTGATGTAAGTAGAGTGACTTATCATCGTAGGGATGGTAGGAATGTCCGTCTACCTCCCAGTACGTTCTAAAAAGATGGTTATGGGTATTGTAGTCCTCAATCCAGGCATAAAAGTCCTCATTCCAATGGCGTTGCGACAAGTAACGGTCGAACATGGTCGAAAACGGGGTGGCCTCGATGCAGAAAAGCGGACAAACGATGCGGTTCTGCCCAAGTTCCCGCATCTTCGCTTCGATTTGTCGGTTCAACTCGTCCATCGAGCACAAGGTACAATGGAACTCGGTGAACTGGTAGTCGCGGCTGTCGTAAAAGGCACGCCCGATGTTGTCCCATTTGCCGTCGTGCTCCACTTCTATCTTGGGCAAATAAGTGACCGAACGATGCGTGGTTGGGCTCATGTCAAACCAGACTTCCCAACGGTTTGAATGGGTTGGCGTGGAGACGTAGTTTTCTTTCGGAAAGTATTGTTCCAACACACGGTCGAGGGCCTCGCGCAGTGTGCTTAGGGAAAATGTGCTCAGACCGATTCGCGCCTCGTCTTGAAGCAAGGCGCAGACTTCATCGGAGGCGGGGCCTGTGTAGTTGAAACAGATAGGTTTGTTTGTAACGAAATGCATGAAAATTAATTTTTTGAATAACACTGCAAAGGTACATCATTCCCACGACCTAAAAGGGACAAATTCTTCACTTTTTTTGTCAACAAAATTATCAACATCATAAAAACACTGCTTATCAAGGTTTTACATGGTTTTATGGATGATTTTGCAAAAAAACAGCCATTAATTCCTGCATACGTACAAACCCACGTTGGAATGAAATGGCTGGCTGTTCATTGCCTACACTGCGACGACACAGGTAGCAATATTGGGGGATGACAAGGCTGCCTACGGCAAAAAAGCATCCTCGATATGGTCGATGACAGGCTCGCCGTTGTTGAAAACGATGGAAACGATGTCGAACCTGGTTTCGATGTCCATTTGCGTCTTGAAAAGATAGGCATTGGCGGCGGCAATCAACATGTGTTGTTTCCGCTTCGTCACCGCCAAATCAGGCTCGCCGTGGTCGTCGCTTTGGCGCGTCTTCACCTCTACGATGACCAAAGTTTCACCTTCTTTGGCGATGATGTCGATTTCCTTATGGATATTGCGCCAATTGCGCTCCAGTATCTCGTAACCTTTGTCGGTGAGATACTGGACGGCGAGGTCTTCGCCCATCTTTCCTAAGTCGTTATGTTTTGCCATGGGAGGGATTTAAAGATTTAAAATTTAAAATTTAAAATTTAAAATTTAAAATTTAAAATTCAAAATTTAAAGATTCAAAATTCAGGATTTCAGATACTACGTTTTATCGGCTGCCACACTGTGACAGCCCTACAAATCCAAACTCTCAACTCTAAACTCTCAACTTTCAACTGACTCTAAACTCTGAACTCTAAACTCTAAACTCTAAACTAATAATTATACCCCTTCCCCACCATCATCTTCTCCGTCTGGTAATGTCCAAGATAGACGATGCCGAGGTTGCCGTCGATGGCGATTTCGTCGCCCATCTTCAGCGGATGGCCGTTCAGCTGGCCGAATTCATCATTGATGTCGACTTCGAGGCCGTCGCAACTCACCACACAAACCTTGCCCAAACGCACCGCCGTGACTGCCGCGTGTGAGGTGGCACCACCACGAGCGGTAAGCAGTCCGTCGCAGTCGAAAATCATGCCGATGTCTTGAGGCACCGTGTCGGGACGTACTAAAATAATATCACTATCGGGATGTTGCTCGCGCAATGTATTGATTTGTTCGGCGTTGAAAGCTGCCAAACCGTTCATCGCGCCGCCACCAATGCCCATGCCGTGACCGAGTTGCTTCATCTCGTCAGGCGACTGCACAAAGGCAATCTTCTCCTCTTCCGTCTTGAGGTCTTGGTCGCGGATTTGAAGGATATGGAAATCCTCAGGGTTGTCGGACTCGAAGGTAAACTCCATCTCCTGCGGGCTGTAGCCGAGGTGTTCGGTGAGCTCGACGGCGATGGAAAAGATTTTCTTGTAGATGTCGGGCAACATGGTCTGCATGGAGGGGCCTTCCAATCCGGCGGCCTTGCGTTGCGTCTCGCCTATCGGCAACGGTTTGACCAAACCGCCCACGATGTCTTCGCCCTGGCTGCGCAAGGTGAAGTCGCCATAGAGGTGTACGCCCGGACGCTCGCGGTGGGGGTTTTGCGTGAACACCACACCGGAGCCCGAGGTCTCGCTGCGGTTGCCGAAAATCATCTGTTGCACGATGACGGCGGTGCCCCAGTTCTCGGAGATGCCCAAGTGACGGCGATAGGCCAAGGCACGCTCTGAGTTCCACGACTCAATGACCATATTGACGCACTCAATCAGTTGCTTGAACGAATCCTGCTCAAAGGCCACATCGTGGTCAGCAAGGATGCGCTTATACGACAGGGCCACCTCGCGCATCTGGCTGATGCTGAAGTCGGCCTTCATCTTCACGTTGTTTTTCTGCTTGAAGGCGTTGATTTCGTCATCGAAAACATCGCGCTCGATGCCTTTGGCCATGCCCCAACTCTGCAAGAAGCGACGGTAGGAATCCCACACCGCCCAAGCAATGCTTTGGTCTTGCGCAATGGCTTCGGTGATTTCGTCGTTCAGACCCACATTCAAGAACGTGTCCATCGCGCCTGGCATGGAAATGGCCGTGCCCGAACGCACCGAAACGAGAAGCGGATTCTCGGGCTTCCCGAACTTGCGCCCCGAGATGTTTTCCAGCTCCTCAATGTGCTTGCGAATCATGCCATGGATTTCAGTCCGTAGCTCAGGAATGGTGTTGATGGTCTCGTTGCGGCGGAAGGTCTCAGTGGTGATGACAAAGCCAGGAGGCACAGGCATTCCGTGCAGGTAGAGGTTCTTCAGATGGTAAGCCTTGTTGCCAATAAACACTTGGTTATCCATCATCGGAGTCACTTCCCAGAAGGGGCAAATCAGCATCTCCGAGTTGTAGGTCATGATGTCGCTGATGAGTTTCGCGTTAAGCGTGGTTTCCATGTTGCGCAAGGAAGTGAGGATGCGCCCGATGAAGTTGTCCAAAGGCTGCATCAGGAAGGCGTCGGAAAGCAGGTCGCGGTGAAATTCCTCTGATTTTCTGCTGATTAAAGCCACCGTCTCGCGCTCGCTGAGTTTTCCTTCGGGGTCGAATAATTGAGGAATAACTATCTTCAGCGGATATTCGTACGACTTCAGGAAATATTTGATGATGATGCGCCGCACGTCCTCAGCGATGAACTGGAAGATGTTGATATACTGGCCGAAAGAGAAGCTCCGTGAAGTCAGACTATAACGCAGCATGTCGAGTTTCGAATTGAGACTCTGGTTGGTGATGCCATCGAGTTCGAGGCCATTGCGGAAGTATTCAAGGATTCTGTAGATCTGATTCAGTGTGCGTTCCGATATGTATTCAAGGTTGATGCTCTGCACCACTTTTTCCATCAGTTGGGTGGCCACACGCTCCAAGCGGAAGGTCAAACCCATGGCCTCGAACTTGTTCTCACGGTAGGTGCCGTACATTGACGGGATGCCGATGGCGATATGGCGCTTGTGGTAGATGTTTTCCCAACCCTCGCTCTGTTCTGGGTTGAAAATCACGGTCTTGAGCCTGTCCATGAAGGCATAGATCATGGTCAACGACTTGGCAAAGTCTTTCTTCTTATAGGCTTCCTCGAACTCGTCGATTTCCTCGTCGGGGATGAAGGGGAAACTGCGCAACGAGCTGAAAATGTTGACCGACTCGAAGCTGTATTTCTCACGAAGATAGGCATATAAGTCGCGGATGTCCATCAAACGGGCGCGCTCGCGCTGGTAGAGGTCTTCTCCCAACTCCATGCGTCGGGCCGCCGAAGCGATAAGGTTCTCATAGTCGTCACGCGAAAGCATCAGCACATCCTCAGGGTTGAGGCACGAGATTTCGCACATCATCTGCACGAGGTTGTGGACGTGAACAAACCAAGTGCTTTCCTTGTCGATGCTTTCAAAGACGTTATTCGGTAAGATGGGTTTCAGCAGGTCGAGGTTGCCGTCGCTCCAGAACTTGAACACGTCGAAGGTCAAGGCTATCAAGGTGTTGTTGCTTTCGGTGTGTACCTGTTTGCGGAGGAAATGCACCAATTGGTCTTGACGGCCCGAAATCTCGTCCATGTTGGTGGTCACATTGCGGATTTCGCCCTCGGCACCGATTTCGTTGAAATAAACGGGGAAGATGCGCGTCAGCTGTTTCACCTTTTTATAATAAGGTGTGATGTTGGAGTTCAAGACCTTGGTGATTTCGCGCTGGAAGAGGTCGGTATCGCTGAGGAAGATGCCACCCAATTTCAGGTTGACAATCAAAGCGGACAGCAGTTTCTCCATCGGTGACTTGGCATGTTCGATGAGTTCGAGCCACACGCGGATGTTCTTGATATGATTCTCATCCACAGAAAGTTGCCAATCTTCTCCGACAAACACATTGCCCGGCGTTACGAAGCCGAAAGCGATGAGTTTCTTCTCGAAGTAATTGACGATTTCCTTCATCTCGGTCTGGTCGACGTCGATGATTTTCAAGCCAAGGGTAAGCTGGAAGTCGAGCACTGCCGACATGTAGTCCTTGCGTAGCTCCTCAGCGAGGTCGAAAATCGTGTCGATGAAAGGTATCAGCTGCTCTTGCGGCATCTCGTCGATGGCGTCGCGCATCATGCGGTCCATGTTCCAGATGAGTCGCTCACGCTGGTTCTCCATACCTGGCAGATGCAGCAGGAAGAATACATAATGGAACTTGGTGATGAAATGCGGGAAAGCCTGCTCCGACTCGGTGAAGCGTTTGGCCACCTGTTCGAAGTTGGGCATGTCGGTCAGTTTTTCCCAAGTGTCGGCAGCTTCCAAATCAGCCTTTAATTGCTCGAAATAAGGCTTGCCAATTTCGCCGCTCACCTTCTTGACCTCCTCATCGGTCAGCAGTTGGCGTTTGCTTTCCACCCAGTTTTCCACCTGAGACGTTTCTTGCCAATAGCGGTAGTTTTCTTGCAACATTTTTCGCAGCAATTCGCATGCCGAAGCATTGTAATGCTCGTCGTTCGCCACCTTGTCAAGATAGCGACCAGCGTGTTTGGTGGCCAAGATGAAGACATCCTTGTTGGTTTCAAATGAATCATTCAAAATATTGAAAGCCAACGTAATCAATTCGGAATGTTTAGGTGATTCCGTCATCACTTTGTTGGCAAACTCCATCAAGGTAATGATGATATTGAGTCGCAGCTTGGTGGGCACTTCGGGCTTCAGCAGGCTGTGCATCATCTCCAAGGGGATATTGTACGCATCGGCGGGGATGTCGTCGCGGGTATAGAACCAGAAGTCGTCCATGAGCATCTTTCGCAACTCCTCAGTGACGAAGGTATGGTTCGACAAAGGATGGTGATATTCGGTGATACACTCCTTGGCGCGTTTGTTGATGCCGAAGTATTTGGCCGACAGGTCGATAAAATGTTGGTGTTCTTCGGGAATGAAGATATCTTTGTATCTGGTCTGAGCCAGATTGGCCTCAAGGGCTTGTGATTTGAAAGTTTCGGACATATCTATTTATTAAGGGTTGCAAAAATAGGGAAATTTCCCCAATTCGAATGATTGAGGAAAATTCATTCGGATCTTTGAGGAAATTTGAAAAACAATAAGTTTCTTATTTCTCGTAATAACCTTTCTTGCTATATTGAGTCCAGCGGATGTACATCTCCTGATAATGATCCTTTATAAACTCGGAAATCTTAGCAATTTCACGGTCATTAAGGATACCACGGCTCTGCAGGACTGAATCGCCGTTGCTCTTCACGAAAAACTTGGCAGAGCCTCCCTCAGTAAGCTTTTTGTCGCTGGCATGAACGTGCATACATTCCACCACGCAGAACGAAGTAAAATACAAATAATAACCCGCCACCTTAAAATCGTAATACTTTGGCATGGCTCAGTCCTCCATATATTTCAGGTTCTGCTGCAGGTAAGTACTCGCAATGGAAATCTCAATGTCGTCCATCGTGGTTTCCAACACCTCGCCATCCTCACTAAACACAACGGCTTTATCGGGACTGTTCAGATTCAACACATGGATGCCGTCTTCCTTACGGGTAAAAGCGTATCCGTTGACAATGATGTCGGCCTCATCGGCAATAGTCTTGATATCAGGCATAAGCTACACGCACGGTTTTAATAGGTTTCAGAAAAGCAACAGAGTCGATATATAACCCAGCAAGGATGGGTTTGAGGTCTATGTACTCCTCTTCTGGCTCGACTTTATGGCTATACTTGGCCAGCACCACCAGATAACCGTCGTCCCAATTTACAACATCCACATAGCGTTCTAAGCTGTAAGGAGCCTTAAAGCGGATATGATAGTTCCCAAAGCTGAAAGCCGTAAAGCCTCCGCCGCTGCTAAGAACAGCCTCGTTCTCTTTGGTTTCTATGTTGTTACGTTCTGACATTTGCTTTTCTATTCGAATGCAAAAGTACAAATAACATCCATATCGTGATATTTTTCTTCAAAAAAACCACCCCAAAGACTACCCTCAAAAATGAAGGCAGCCTTTTATGGATTTGATTAGGTTTATATCGTTCCGCATTGCGAATGCAGATATTCACGGCTTCCGAATCTGAAATCCTGAAGAACTAGAAATACAAAATTCGGGGAAACGCAGGAAAACTCTTCGAGAAATTGTGAGACTAACAGAGGAGCTATTGATAATTTATGGCCATTCATGTTTTTTAAAGACGAAATTCCAAACTAATCAAAAAAAAAGGTAATTTTGCGGCTTCTTTCAAAAACGAACAACTAAATCATACTAACCAAATGGAAAAGATTAAAGTAGGTATCAATGGTTTCGGCCGCATTGGCCGCAACGTGTTCCGCATCATCTGCGAACGTCCGAACTTAGAAATCGTGGGCGTCAACGACCTGACAAGCACCAAGGTGCTGGCCCACTTGTTGAAATACGACTCCACCCAGGGCAAATTCCCTGGCACCGTGGAATATGACGAGACCGCTCTGATTGTCAACGGCGTGCGTATCCCCGTCACGGCTGAGCGCGCTCCCCTGAACATCAAGTGGAGCAAGACTCCCGACGTGGTGGTTGAATCCACTGGCGTGTTCCGCTCGAAGGAAAGCAGCAAGGGCGGCTATGGCGACCACCTGAAGGCTGGTGCCAAGAAGGTCATCCTCTCCGCTCCCTCGAAAGACGCCATCGACGCCACCGTCGTGGTCGGCGTGAACAACAACGACCTGACTGATGATGTGGAATGCGTCAGCAACGCCTCCTGCACCACCAACTGCTTAGCTCCCGTGGCCAAGGTGTTGAACGACCGCTTCGGCATCGAGCAGGGTTACATCACCACCATCCACAGCTACACCAACGACCAAGTCATCCTCGACGGTCCGCACAGCGACCTGCGCCGTGCCCGTAGCGCCGCCATGTCGCAAATCCCGACCACCACTGGCGCCGCCAAGGCCGTGGGTATCGTCATCCCCGAACTGAATGGCAAACTCGATGGTATCGCTGTCCGCGTTCCTACGCCCACCGGTTCACTCGTCGACCTCGTCTGCACGCTGAAGACCGAAGCCACGAAGGAAGAAATCAACGCCGCCATGAAGGAAGCCGCCGAAGGCCCGATGAAGGGTGTGCTCGAATACACCGAGGACCCGATCGTGAGCTGCGACGTCATCCACAACCCGCACAGCAGCATCTTCGATGCCCAAAGCACCATGGTGATGGGTAAGATGGTGAAGATCATGTCGTGGTACGACAACGAATGGGGTTATTCCAACCGCATGGTCGACCTGATTGAGATGATGAAATATTGATTCGGCGAATGGATGTCGTTTTTTAGAACGGCGAATTTTGCGAATTAAACGAATTTTGTAGGGCTGCCATATTATGACAGCCCTACAGTTTTTTATCGGACAATGGTGATTGAACCTTGCAGGTGCAGTTTCTCCTCGCCCGTCGGAGCGATGTAGGTGATGTCGGTGATGTAGAAATAGGTCCCTGGCGGACAATCCAATTTCGTCAGTTTGTTCTTGCCGTCCCAATGGATGAGCGGGTCGTCGCTGTCCCAAAGGATGTTGCCCCACCGGTTAAAGATGACCGTCTTGGCCCCAACAATCAAATCTGCTCCCGTCACTTTCGGTTCAAAAACATCGTTGAAGCCATCGCCATTGGGCGTGATGACATTAGGCAAAACATACGAGAACTCATCAACGGGCTCGTCATGCCCAATGCGCACGGTCTTGATAGCGGAATAGTTGACCAAAGGCCGCATAATGCCTTGAATGGTGTAATGCCCAAAGGTGCGGACATAATAACGATAGGTTTCGTCGCTTTCCACGTTGGCGTCGGTATAAGAAAAACCAGTGACAGAAGCTATCCTCGCAAAGCTATTGCCGACCTCCTTAAACACTTGCGTGCTATCCACAAGCCATGGCACGGCCTCCGTCCAATTGAGTAAGGCTTCTGTATTGTTGCTGGTCGCCGAAAGCATCACCGCCGATGCAGTATTACTCGTTCCCACCAACTGATGTACGGCATCACGCATCTCCACCTTGTATATAATAGACGTGACTGTCGCCAAGTCCACATTGGCATCAAGGAAGGTCGTGTCGGCACCTTCGTAAACGACATTGGTCTCACCTTCGAGAATACGGGTCAAGGCATAACTGAACGGTGCAACATATTGTTCGTCAATCTCTTTCGGCTGAGTCCAACAAGCCCTAACTTGACCCGAGACAAGGTCGATGCTGTCGTTAGTGACGTGCGTCATCAACGGGCTGTCGTTTTTCAGCGTCACGCAGGCCGCATCGCTGACAATGCTCAAGGCACCATCGGGGAATTGCGCCACGACGCGGTATTCGTAGGCCATGCCTGGCGGAAGGTCGTGGTCAACATACGATGTGGCAGCAACGTCATTCAAGGTGGCCATCAGCTGATAGCCATCACGGATACCTGTCTCGCAAAAATCGGGTTCATAGCCGTCGCAACCTGCCTTGCGGTAGACCAACAAAGCCACTGCGTTGTAGCAGGGATAAGTCGTCCACGACAACGTGGCATCATGACCATGCACCTCGGCGACAAGATTCTGCACCTTGGGAGCCATCACATTGATGGTCACCGTTTTGACATTGGTCAGGCTGATGGGCGAGCTGTCGTCCTTGGCATGAATCACCACCTGATAGGGTGTGTTGCGGATATGGGCATAAACGGTGTTCCATAGGAACTCCATCTGTGGCTGCAAACCAAAAGCCGACTCGGGGCTGAGAATAGCAGGACTCACCGCCACCTCGAAAGGAGCACCCGAAGCGGTCAAAGTGACGTTGTCGCCATCGGGGTCAGATGCAGAGATAATGAAATCAAGTTGCTCGCCGGCAACAAGGCAATATTGGTCGTCACATTGGATTTGTGGCAAATCATTGTTGCAGTGAGAGATAAGAATTTGCATATCACGCACCACAGAGCCAATCTTCACGCCGTGACGCCATTCCTCAATCATGAAAGCCACGTTGTACTCGCCTTGCATCACAGGAGCATCCCATCGCAACTCACCCGTAAGAGGATCGATTTCAAAGGTTTGCGAAGCCTGGGGATAGGTATAACCAGGAATCTCCATGCCATCCTGCCCCTTGCAGTACACCAATTTATAGCTCAAGCTGTCGCCATCGGGGTCGTAGGCCGAAGGATTATGGAGAAACAATTTGCCCACGCAGCCCTTGTCGACGGGGGCATTGAGCAACTCCACCGAGTTGTTGTAGCCCAAAAACGGGTTGATAATCAATTCTGTCTCGATATGCATGGGCACCATCACCGAGTTGGGCACATTGATAACGCCATAATTTCGATTGGCATCTTCCATGCTGACGACGTAAGTTCCTGAGGTCGAGTAGGTATGCGTTTGCCTATAGATGTTCTTGATGCAGTCGTCGCCCATATTCGTCCAATAGATGCGTGGGATATAACCGGAGTTGCCGTCGCCCCAATCCATATACAACGAATCACGTTGTTCCCAAGCCGCATTGGGCACGTTATAGGTAGTAAGCGTAAACTCATACGCATTGCCTCCCTTCCAAGTGTAGGTGATTTCGGCGGCACGCTGGTGGGTCGCCTTGGCGGTGAAGGCAAGGCAAAAGAGAAAACCTATGATGAGCAAAAGTTTACACTTCATTGCAGCATTCTTTGAGATTGCAAATGTAGTGTTTTTTGAGAAAACGGCGATGATTTCAGAAAAATGGATTATTTTTGGCTATATGAGCGCATTTTTATGGTCAGATAGCCAAAAATAATATCAAAACAAATCATCTAAAGTGATTTCTTGTCGAACATAATTGATTGAATATTTATTCTTTACAAGGCCATTTGAAGTAACCATTGCAAAAAACAAAGTCTTACGCTTGAAGTAATTTTGCACCTCGTTCAAGCGTGTTTCAATCTTATCCCATTCCGCCTTTGTGATGAGATAAGGCCGTTCCGAAAATTTCATTTCGCACACCGTAACAGCCCGGTCGGCTCGATCGATAACCATATCAACCTGGGCTTGCCCTGAATAATAAGAGCAGGTCTTGGTTAGGATGCCAGAGATGCCTAATTTCTGCTTAATCTGTTGTAAATGAGCAAAACACAATCTTTCAAAAGCCAAGCCTCGCCATGAAGTGCAAGTGCTCGTCGTCAGCAAATGCATCCATGTCTCATGGTCGGAATACGCACCGTTTTTCAAGAACTGGAAATAAAACAAGGTGAAGCTGTCCGAAAGCTGATAAAGATAAGGCACCTCCCCGATGGTCTTGTATTTCCGGATGAAACCGCACTGTTCAAGGGCGATGAGTTTCCGCGTCAAGCCGCCGCCATTGCTCAGCTTGGAGCCTTTGGCAATCTCATCGCGAGTATAGCCTGATTTCTTCTTCGACAAGGTCTCCACAATGCGAACATAATCCTCTGATTTCGAGAAAAGTGAATTATAAAGGTTGTCGAACTCGTCAGCCAGAAGTGCCGAATCTGTGAAGAAAAGGCGGTCCACATTTTGAGCCAGACTTCGGCTCTTGTCAAGCAGATGCAGATAATAAGGTATACCTCCGAGAATCATGTAGCACTCCGCCACACTCATATTATCCCACTTAAACTTCTGGCTTTCAAGATACTCCTTGGTCTCAGACAAGGTAAACGGTAGCAGTTTCATCTTGCAAGTCAAGCGGTTATGCAACCCACCGTGATTATTGATGACCTTATTGACCATCCACGAGGCTGCCGAGCCACACACCACAAGCACAATGTCGTTGCGTGCCGAAGCCCATTCGTTCCAAAACAGTTCCAAAGCCTTCAAAAACTCAGATTTCTGCGTATCCATCCACGGCAACTCATCCAGAAAAATCACTTTCCGCTTCTTTTTTGATTTCGCGACCAAGGCCTCAAGCCTTTCAAAGGCCTCAAACCAATTGGAGGGCACGTCCTGTTCGTCAGGCGAGCCATAACGAATCAGTCTATTATGGAAATGGGCCAACTGCTCTTTCCGGTTGCCACGCGCCACCCCTGTAGCATAATACACAAAATTATCTTGGAAGAACTCCCTGACGAGATAAGTCTTCCCTACCCTGCGGCGACCATAGACCACTACGAACTCAGAACTCGTTGAATCATAGATTCTTTGAAGTTCTTTTATTTCCTCTTTTCTGCCTACTATTTGCATTGCTTCAGAATTATTTCTGGCTGCAAAGGTAGGACTTTTTCATTATATAGCCAAAAATGAATATTATTTTTGGCTATTTGAGTGAATATTTGCGGTCAGATAGCCAAAAATAAGGGCGCACCTCTATCAGGTGCGCCCTATTCATTTCAATCTGCCTAAAGCAATCACTTGTTCTTCAGCAGGTCGCGGATTTCAGCGAGGAGTTCCTCTTGCGTCGGGCCGGCAGGAGCGGCAGGCTCTTCGGGCTTGGGTTCTTCTCTCTTCAGCTTGTTGATGCCCTTGATGACCAAGAAGATCGAGAAGGCAATGATGATGAAGTCGAAGACGACTTGCAGGAAGTTACCCCAAGTCATGCACAACTCGGGCTTAACCACAGTCTCGCCCTCCATGACGGCTTCGCGGATGACCCACTTCCAGTCGGTGAAGTTGAGACCACCCGTGATGGCACCGATGAGCGGCATGATGATGTCGGACACCAATGAAGACACGATTTTACCGAACGCACCGCCGATGACCACACCGACAGCCATGTCCATGACGTTGCCCTTCATGGCAAACTCCTTGAATTCTTGCATAAATTTACCCATAGCGATAGTGTTTAATTGTTGAATTGTTGATTGTTTAACTGTTGAACTATTGTTTCTTTTTGCAAAGGTAAAAAGAAAATAGGTCGAAGCAAGAAAAAAATGCACCTTTTTTCCAAAAACGAAATTGACTTCGCTTGTGTTTGTCCATTGAAAACAACAAAAAAGGCAGCCTTCTTTCTCCCAAAAAAGAAGGCCGCCTCAATCATTTTTTAGTCTCTTCTGCGCTCGTGCCGCAGCGCGCTCAAACGCCCGCAGCAACGCACAGCTCGCTTAGTTGGCATCCCACACCAAACGGACACAGCAGCCAAGACTGCGATGCTGCGTATTATTCGCTTCGAAGGTCGGGCGCGGGTCGGTTTCGACGTTACTACCTCCTACATAACCAAACCAGAAATATTTGGCATTTTCAGAGGTTCCAGAAATAACACGGTCAGCCGCCCAATAGAAGCCTTGGGCTGCATTATTTCTATTGTCGTAGTATAAATACTTTTTATACACTGCTCCTTCGCGGCAGCCCACGGCAGGCAGGAACACGCATCCCGCCTCCAGCAACTTATACATATTTGAACTCGGATTAGTATACAAGTGCTCTAAATTATTAGCAGGCTCAATCAACTTATATATACCGGCTGCTATATTATACGAATAAGCATCCAAATAACTATCATAGGTAACAGTATAATTTCCACTAGCTGGAGTATAACTGGAGCTAGCACCATACACTTTGTTAATCCTAGCAGGCCAGAAACCTATCTTATTAGCATTCGCGGCCTGTGTGAGGCCGAGGCCTGAATAGTCAAAATTGTCGGGGAACAACAAGAGACCTTGAACATTCGTATAATAGGGTTCATTATTGTATGTGATGGGAACCAAAACCGATACCAACATGAAGCGGTTGCCAGACCTCTGGTGGAGCAAATAGTTCCACTCGTCGGCGGTCAGGGTGCGCCAATGATCGTTCCCTTCGTCCGTCATTTGTTTTCCCCATTCTGGATCTGCACCATCCGCCAATTGCTGATTAGTTATGTAATAGGATGTATTAATAGATTGATTCGAAATATGTCCCCAAGTAAAGCGATCCAAGCCGGTGAGGCCTGATAGGGTTACATCACCAGAAGCAGGGTAAGGGTAAATAAGATTCGTACCACCACTGTGTTCCTCGTCAAACTGAGTAGCGTGGAAATGATATCCGTCAGTCTCATTCCATGTCAGGTTGGCCCTCGAGAAATAGACTTTCTTCGTTGGACTCACCGAGAATACGCTCAGTTCATTACCACTTGTATGGACAGCATATTCCAACGCAGGCCCGGCAGGCGCAGGCAGAGTATTGTTGATGCTGATGCCGGAGTTGACATAGTCGTTGTATGCCAATTCTGCTAAGTCAACATTACCACTATAGGTAATATTCAAATCACCGTGGCCAGTGGAAAGGTTGGTGCCAGGCAGCAGGATGGCCCATCTGAAAGCGGTGTTTCCTTCCTCGCCATAAAGGGTCATATTGGCATTGGTTTGGCCCTCAGTGGCCACAATGGCGGTCTCAGCAGTAGGATTGGCGAAGTTGACGGTGGCCAGCGTAGGCACGTTTGACAGGGTAACTTCATAATCCCCTTGATTCTGAAGGTCGAACCTCACCAAGGCGCACTTGTTCTTCAGCGTGGTGGAATAGGTGGTGCCTGCGCCGGTGAAAGGCTTCGTGGAAGCGCCGTAGGAAAGCACGGGCAGGTTTCCGCTCTGGTCGGCAATGCTGATGCTGAGCGAAGTGGTTTGGTTCACAATAGTGTCGCTCTTAAGTTCCGAATTGCCCAAGAAAAAGAAGTGCAAGGGCTGGTCGGTGACTGCGTCATTCGGGTAGATGGTGCCACTGAAAAAACCGTTTTTAAACTTCAGTGAGCCCACAAATTTACCGCCGTGGCCCACATAGAGCTTGTCGCCATCGGAGAAGGCAAACAATCCGTAATTCGGAGCGATGTTGTGTTTTTCGCCGTTTTCTGCCTTGCCTTCATTGTCGCCCACCTTCACGGTAATATCTACCCCTGGATAAATGGGCGTGGTGTTGCCCGTGGTGGGTGTTTCCTGTTTCTTGCATTGGCTCATTCCAAGCACGAGAGCCAAGGCCATGATGATTGTGCTAAGTTTCTTCATTGTATCTGATGTGTTTTTAGTTGTTTTCCTGTTTTTTACGTTTTTTTGAAAATGCGTAGGCCGCGCCAGCCGCAGCCATGATGAAGAGTCCGCTGCCGAGCGGGGCATCGCCGAATTGCTCGGTGCCGATGTTGTAGCCTCCCGTTCCGCCGCCATTCTCGCCGCCGAACTGTTCGACAAAAATGTTGTAGCCGCTGCCCGAGCCTCCTCCCGAGGTTTCCCTGCCAAATAATGACACGAAGGATCCAGCATGGCTACCGCCGTCGGATGTCGAGACGCTGTAGACATTTCCCGAGCCGTCCCTGCCTAATAAACTCTTACCAGGCCATGCCTGAGTGCCCGACCCGCCATTATCTTGAGCGGACACCCATTGGGGCAGCATCGTCATGGCTGCAAGCCCAAGGCAAAGCACGATGACTTTTCGTTTGTTGTAGTTTCTGAACATTTGTTTTTAGGATTTAAAATTTAAAATTTAAAGATTTAAAGATTCAATATTTAATTTAATAATGTTTTTCAAGATTATTCGGCCTTCAACTCGGCCATACCCCTTGCTTAAAGGTGTGCAAAAGTAGTACATTTTCTTTTATGAAAAGCGCCTCAAAAAACCCCAAAACAGAGGTTTTGCAAATCCCGATAAAAGTTTTGCGGATTCCGCAAAAATTGCAGATTTTGCAACTAACCGTTTTATTTTTTTGCAGATTTTGAAACTGTTTTGCAAATTCTGCAAATCCGTTTTTTCAGAATCTAAAAGTCGTTGGGGCAGCTCCCTACTGCCCCTGACCGCGCATCCAGGCCGTCACGGTCTGTCCCATACGTTGCTTGAAGGCGGTGCTGAAGGTGCTGTAGCTCCTGAAGCCGCTCTCGCTGGCCAGTTGTTGCGCGGTGAAGGAACGTTGGTTGGCAACGGCTTCATTATAGAGATTGACAAAATGGCGGATGCGCAGCCCGTTGATGTAGGCGTTGTAGGTCAGACCCTGCTGGGTGAAATACTGGCTGAGATAGTAGTGGTTGGTGCCGATGGCCTGCGAGAGTTGGGAAAGGGAGAGGTCGTGCTGCAAATACAGCTGGGTTCCCTCGCAATACAGCTCAAGCAGTTGCCCGATGCCGGAGGGAGCGTCTGACGGTGACGCATCATCATCTTCCTGTTCCGCAGGGGCTTCTTCCGTGGCTTCTACTGGCGTGCCATCCAATTGTTGCAGCGTTTCCATACGCCACAGCAGTAAACCGAAAAACGGGATTTCGATGGCTTGCACGATAAAGCTGATGGCCATGTTGCGGGTGTCGAACATATAGAAGAGGATGAGCAGCAGCGAGACGACGACGATGAGCATATAGCTCTGCCTGACCTCCTTATGCTCCAAGTCGGCGTAGTTGTCGCGCAGCCACTGCCTGTATTGCCTGACAGCGAACATCATATATATGATAAAGAGCACGTAGAACAACAAGATGCAGGCGATGGCGATGTCATAGAACCGGCGATCGGGGAAGGCAAGGTTCAGCGCCAGGAGCACCGCGTATGGTAAAATCGCCACGACGACGGGCCAGACAGGTCGCTTGCGGTCTTGGAGCATGGCAAACAGCGTGCCGGCGATAGTGGTGAGCAGCCCCACGCAGTCGAGCAACGAAACCACCATGCCGCCCACAGAGTTGATGTCGTTAGAACAGAAGTATAGAAGGAGCCACCAAAAATGGCCCAAACACGCCACGGCAAAGAATGCCGCAGCCCAGCGGCGCATGGCCAGCGGCGGCGTCACGTCGGGCGCAAAGGCGTTGCCCCTGCGCAGCAGCAGATAGACGAAGGCGATGAGGGCAGCCATGGTCGCTCCGCCATAGAGCATGATATAAAGCAGTTGGCCTGAAGGTATGTCTTGGATGAACATTGGTTTGTGGTTTTGTACCTTTTCAAAGGTGCAAAGATACAAAATTCATGGGGCAATACGTGGCCTAATTCAATGAAAAACGTGTTTTTCCAAAAAAATCAGAACTCCGAAGTGAAATGGAACTCGATGTCGGGGTATTTCTCCATGGCCATCTGGAGGGCGTAGGGCGACTCGGCAAGGAACACGTCCCTACCCTCTTTGTCCTCGGCGAGATTCAAGCCCTTGCGCATTTTGAAATCAGCCAATTGGGCTTCGTTGTCGCTGGTAATCCAAGCGGTCTTGTAAAGCGAAATGGGTTCGTAACGGCATGAGGCGTTGTACTCGTGCAACAAGCGGTATTGAATCACCTCAAACTGCAATTCGCCCACCGTTCCGATAATCTTTCTGCCTGTCATCTTACCCGTAAAGAGCTGGGCCACACCTTCGTCCGTCAGTTGTTCCAAACCCTTGGCCAACTGCTTCGACTTCATCGGGTCGGCGTTCTCCACATAGCGGAACTGCTCGGGCGAGAAACTTGGGATGCCTTTGTAATTAAGGATTTCACCCTCGGTCAAGGTGTCGCCAATCTTGAAGTTGCCAGCATCGTAAAGGCCCACAATGTCGCCAGGATAGGCCTCGTCGAGAACGGACTTCTTCTGCGCCATGAAAGCCGTGGGGTTGGAAAACTTCAACTCACGGCGTTGGCGCACGTGGAAATAGTTCTTGTTGCGCTCGAAGCGGCCCGACACCACGCGCACGAAGGCGATACGGTCGCGGTGGTTGGGGTCCATGTTGGCGTGAATCTTGAAGACGAAGCCCGTAAACTTCTCCTCCGTCGGCTCGATGCGGCGTTCCACCGTGTCGCGGCCGATAGGCGTAGGCGCAATCTGGATAAAGCAATCCAGCAGTTCCTTCACACCGAAGTTGTTCAAGGCCGAGCCAAAAAACACGGGGCAAATGTCACCTTTTAAATAAGCCTCGCGCGAAAAGTCATCATAAACGCCCTGCACAAGTTCGGTCTCATTGCGCAAGGTCTCGGCATCATCGCCGATCATCTTATCCAATTCGGGATTGTTGAGGTCGTCGAAGGCGATACCTTCAGTAATATGTTGTTTGTCGGAATTGAAAAGGTAGAGACTCTTGTCGTAGATGCTATAAACGCCTTTGAACTTCGGGCCGCTATTGATAGGCCAACTCAACGGCGTAAGGCGGATGTGAAGCTTCTGCTCGATTTCGTCCAACAGCTCAAACGGGTCCATGCCTGGGCGGTCCATCTTGTTGATGAAAACGATGATAGGCGTGTTCCTCATGCGGCACACTTCGACCAACTTCTCCGTCTGAGATTCAACACCTTTGGCCGAGTCAATAACGACGATAACGCTGTCGACGGCAGTCAGGGTACGGAACGTGTCCTCAGCGAAATCCTTGTGGCCAGGGGTATCCAAGATGTTGATTTTGATATTCTTATAGTCAAACCCCATGACAGAAGTGGCCACCGAAATACCACGTTGCCGCTCGATTTCCATCCAGTCGGAAGTGGCGGTCTTGCGGATTTTGTTCGACTTCACGGCACCGGCCACCTGAATGGCGCCACCGTAAAGCAACAATTTCTCGGTTAAAGTGGTCTTACCCGCGTCGGGGTGGCTGACGATAGCGAAGGTCCTGCGCCTATTGATTTCATCAAGAAATGACATATATAGTCTTGTTTATCAAGAATTTGAGAATTACAGAATATCGTTTCGCTGCTTCTTTTTTCTCCAGAAGTCAGGAGAATCAGAGAAAACCGCAGGCGATTTTTGGGTATAAAAAAAGCAACCTTGTAGGTTGCTCATTTGAGCGGTCCGGACGAGACTCGAACTCGCGACCTCCTGCGTGACAGGCAGGCATTCTAACCAAGCTGAACTACCGGACCAACCAGAAAAAGAACTCTATTGCTTTGCTTTGCGGGTGCAAAAGTACAACCTTTTCTGAAACTGGCAAGCATTTTTTGAAGTTTTTTTGAATTTTTTTATCCTAAATTTTATAAAACACTATATAACAGCTATTTAAAAAATACAAAAATTCTCTCTTTTCATTCAAAAACTTCGAAGGCGCCACCTCCAACATCATAATAAGGCAGTTGCGACTCCTCTGCTTGAGCTACCCATTTCTCGGCAAGATACCTTGGCACCGAGCCATCAATAAGCAACAATTGTGCAGCAAAAGCATTATTTATGGATTTCACATCAGGCTTTTGTTTCCCAAAAACCAACAGATAATCCACAGGCAAACGGTAAGAAAGACTATCTTTGACTTGGCAATCGTCATCCCACAATGCCAGGAGTTTACCGCCAAACGATACCAGATTCGTCTTTTTGCGCAGGTAGTCATTCTCATAATCTTCCTCAAAGCCAAAGACTTGCGGACGTGAAGAAAGATGTCGTTGTGCCCACGACCCTTTGAGGCTATAATCAACAGTGCCTTCATCCGCCATCAAAGTAGAGTCGGCCAAAAGTATGTGCTCCCCTCCCCTGACGAAGTCGATAGCCGTATGGTTGCGAAGGCTGTATATCGTCATACCTTGCTGGTTTTCTGTGCTATAAAGTCGAATCGTCACTGACACCATCACAAGCAATAAGGCACCCAACACACCCATGAATAGCTGTCGCTTTTGTAGTAGAACCATCAGCAAAACCAACAGCAAGGCAACCAACAACAATGTAAATTCAACTTCATTGATATACAAGCCTTTAATAATCGAAAAGGGTATGCTTTCAATCCTTGCCACCACCCAATTCATCACATAAACCGCGCCCCAAACCAAGTAACCGACCAAGATATTAAGATAGGGAATCCACGACACCAACAACAATACCATCCCGCTGATGACAACAAGGAAAGAAATCGGGGTCATGAAGAGATTGCTAAGCCAGAAATACGTTGTGAATTGATTGAAATAGAACAGAGTAAAAGGAATAGTAGCCACCTGAGCTGCAAGCGCTACCGCTGTGATTTCCCAAGCCCTGTCGAGCAGTTTGTTCTTGAAAACGAACCAGCTGTAAATCGGTCTTTGCAACACCACTATGCCAATGACTGCGGAATAAGACAACAAGAACCCTATTTCAAACAGATTGTTCGGGTTGACACAAAGCAGAATAAACGCCGATGCCGCTATTGAATTGATGATAAATCCCTTACGATGGATTATCTCGCCAATGATGACCAATGAAATCATCAAGGCAGAACGAAGAATGGACGGCGAAAGCCCTGCAATAAGCACATAAAACCAAATCAAAACCAACAGTAGCACTTGTTTCAACGTCTTCTGCCATTTCTTGCGGTTGAGGAAACTCAAGAGGAAACTCGCCAACAAATAGATAATGCCAACATGCATACCCGACACGCAAAGGATGTGCATCGAACCCGCTGCCACATAGTTTTTGCGTACTTCGTCAGCGAGATTGTCATCATAACCTAGCAAAATGGCCGCTGCCACACCAAATTCATTGTCGCTCAACCCACTCCGTTGTAGCGAAGCCAGCAAAATGTCGCGAAAACGATACGAAAAAGCATATATCGGATTGGCATTATTGACATTCAAGTCCAACCACTCCTCCTCTTTCAGAAATATCTGCCCGGTAATGCCTTTGCGACCAAGATAATCCCGATAATCGAACTCACCAGGATTCAATGGGGGCGACACTTCGCGAATAGGGGCAGGAATCGCTATCAAGTCGCCATAACGCAAAACAAAAGCAGAATCCGACTTGGGGAAATAGGCCATCACCTTGCCCGAAACGGGGCGTGAAGGCAAACTATCGCCAAACTGATACTCCAAGTCCAACACCGACCTGATGGAATTAGGGCGCTCCGTCGGATAATCGTAAATCCGCGCCACATAATACTGCGCATCCATTTCATAATTTCGGAAATAGCTCTTTTGCACCTCAGCCTCATGCGCTCGGGTTAGGGCATAACCTGCCAAAACCAGATAGCAAGCCATGATTGCACCAAAAATCCAGTTATGGCGATAACTTTTTAAACTGAACGCCATCACTATGGCCAAGACAAAAAGCGCCAAGGCGATGGCGACGAGGGTAAATGGCGGTAAATGGAACGCGGGCAGGCACACGCAACACCAAATGCCCAAAGCGAAGGGAATCAGCATCCTAACGAAGGGATATTTGGCGTAGTCCGTCATCGAGCGAAATCAGTTCATTTGCCTTTTCTTATTTGTTGGTCGAAAGCGCAGGCATCCTTCATGTGCTTTCCAAAAGGTATCAGCAGCGTCAGACGTGCTTCCAAATCCTGAAGGCGTCTTTGTCCCAAGGTTTCATGCGCAATATCGCCCCATCCATGAAACGTAACATCCTCATTGACTTCATGCTGAGAAAAACTATTCAACACATCGATGCCATAGGAAAGGTCGAATTTCAAGAAGAGCTGCGTCCTTTGAATCAAGATGCGACTGCAAAGCCCTAAGCCAGCCACGGCACCGATTTCGTAAGGCACCATTGTGGCATTATTCAGTTCGCTTTCGTACACCAATGGCGCGTAGCTATCATCGTCGTAGGTGCGTTCCCAGTGCAAGTTGCCATTCAGCCAAAGATTGAAACGAGGAGCAACATAAAAATAAGGTTGAACGGTTTCGTCAGCACCAAGATAAAGCGTAACAGGGAGGCGTATTTCTACCCCATTCATCGCCATAGTGTAACGCACTCGAGAAAAAGTCGTGGTGGTAAAACTGGTCAGAAACTCGGTGGCAAAGACCTCGTTGGTGCCACGCATGGCGTATGAGGCATCCAAACCGACAGATACTGTTTTCATCGTATTCCACTCAAAAGCGAGGCCAACGGTTGGGGCAAGATAAGGCGAAAGTTTTGCATTGCCAACCGCAGAATACAACATGTCGTTGGCAGCAAAGCTCCCCGTAATGCCAATGCTAAACGGGCTCTTGTTATTGCATGTTACATTCCTACTCTTCAAAGGCTTGGCAAACTGAGCCTGCAAAGAAACAACCGATAAAATACTGAAAATCAAAACAAAAAAGAATCTTTTCATGGCTTCATCGGGTTTGAGGGTTAATCAAAGAATCGTTATACCATGTGCAAGCCTCGGCCAGACCGTCATGGTCTTTGAAAACAAATATTGAATTGACAGGATAGACCGTAGGAGGAACGATGGAGTCGTTGTATTTCAATATCTTATAGCCGTACATCAGATTCCGTACTCCGCTCGGGGTAAAGGTTCCGGAAAGCAACACAGCGTGCTCGGGATGGCCATCCGTTTGCGGTGATTCATGGTAATAAAGCGTGAAATTATTGGCGCGACCAGTCAAATAGACTGGAGTAATCACGTTGCAATATTTTTCCTCAGAGGTCTTACTGATGTAATCCGCAATCTGAAGATACTGCTGATTGATTTTGTGGTAATGCGTGATAGGCGAAAGTTGCCCAGGCTGAGGGGCAAAAGGCGGCTGCAAATTGGTGGCCACATACTGGTGCATCGACTTAAACTCCATGTCGACGACAGGCGGTTGGTCGCCAAAATACACATGCTCCTCGCCAAAAAGATCAAGCAGGTCTTGAGGGAGGTATTCTGTGATAAAGGGGATATCCTGCGGGTCATTGACCAAGATGGTCTTATCGCCTTCCTTGAGGCATGAAGGCAAGGCAATTAAAGCCAACAGCCAAACGAAATATGTTCTTATTGTGTGTTTCATACTACTTTCATTTTGCACTTTCATTAACGGGCGAGCATCACTTTTCGGGCAAGCCTTTTGCCACCATTGTTCAACACAAAGTAATAGTGTCCATTATTCGCGGTAGGCATCTGGTAAACCATTTCGCGTTGGAGATTAGCATCCACTGCAAAAGCATCCACTTTTTGGCCTTGACCGTTAAAAACTTGTATCTCCGTCATCCCATTCAAGCCATCGAAATGCAAGGTCACATTGCCATCGGTTGGATTCGGAGAAATCTCAAAACCAGCATCTTGCGAATTTTCTTCCACATCAAAATAGGAAGTTTGGATGAAAAAATCCTGCTGTATGGTGTCACAGCGGTTGATGACCCAAGCGTGAAGCATGACAGGTTCAAGCAGATAAGTATGGATAAACAAGGTGCATGTCAAGCCAATGCCATGCGGCTCAATATACCAATTGGGGCAGTCAACTTGCCAAATCACCGTATCGACTTGAGTGCGAGGATTATTCAAGTGTATCGTATACTCATTGGGGCTGATATACGTCTCACTGCCTCCAATGGGCCAATGCGGTCCTTGAATCTCAAAAAGCGGCGTATAATTCAAGTCAAGGCTTAAATCAACGATACTGTCGCACCCACTGGGGGTCGTAAAAGTCAATGTGTAGTTGCCACTTTCCTCAAACACTTCATTTCCCCATGTCATTTCGTTGCATCCAATCGTGTCGAAATAATAATGGTAGTTTTCGACCACGGTCACCTCTAAATAGGTAGTGTCGCTCTGACTCCCTGACTGGCTGATGGCGCAACCATAGGTACCCGCCATGTCGACCGTAGCATGGGGACGAACAGGATTCTGCTCACTCGAAGTCCAGCTACCACCAACTTTGAACCAATGATAATCGGAGCCCGATAAACCGTTGGCATACAAGGTCAAATCCTGTCCTGCACAAAGAGGCTCATTATAACTCAACAATGGCGCCAAAATGGAGCAGTCGGTAGTGGCCTCGCCCCAAACTTTGCTAAAATGAATGTTGCAAGGATGGTTAGAATAATTGGTTATCAACAAGATATAATACTCACCACTATGAGAATTCCTTATCTCGCAAGTCTCGTTCCAATCCGTCGAATAGCTACATGAAACGACCTTTTGCCTCGTGAGGCCACTGGGACAGGGTTCCATCGGGTCTTCATAGGGTCCCCAACAGCAAAAATCGATATCCACCTGAGGAGTGCTATACATGTAAATGTCCATGTCGCCCGGGTCCAAGATACGCATGTAATACCAGGCGGGATTAGGGGTCGTCCTCAGACAATCATAAAATGGGCCCAACTCACCCGAGCCCGCATTGACTCCAGCTGGAAACTCGTACATGCCATTATCCGTGCAAAATGGTTCCGAAGTGTCGCAGAAGTTGTTTTGCATGACAGAACGAACTTCCATATTCTCAAAATTAAAGATCATCCATTTCATGTCAACAAATTGAGCCATGCCAGGCTGCACCCTGAACAACACAAACGCCATTATAATCGCAACAAAAAGTTTTTTCTTGTCCATAGAGTAATCCGTTATTTCTTTTCCAATGATTTTAGTATGACCTCAGCTGCCTTCTCCGAAGCCCCAGCATTGCCAAGTCGGTCTTTCAGCTCCTCATAATCCTCAAGCAACTGGCGTTGACGCTTGCCGTTGTGCAGCAGCTGATCCAATTCCACGGCCAATTTATCTTCATTCAAATCGTTTTGTATCAATTCTTTAACCGATTCCCTATCCATCACCAAATTGACCAAGGAGATATATTTCACCTTAATCATCGCTTTGGCCAACCGATAGGAGAAATCAGTGGCCTTATAGCACACCACTTCAGGAACGGTAAACAGAGCCGCTTCGAGGGTGGCCGTGCCAGAGGTCACCAAGGCGGCACTGGAGTTTTGCAGCAATTCATAGGTTTGATTCTCGACATAAAACGCATCCGTATTGCCCATGATTTGCTTATAAAGTACTTTATCAAGTGATGAAACGCCTGCCACAACAAACTGATAGTCAGGAAAACGAGGAACCATCTTCAACATCACGGGCAACATCCGCTTCACCTCCTGCTTGCGGCTGCCAGGCAACAAAGCGATGATTTCACGTTTCTCGCCTAAGCTGTTTCGACGAAGGAAAATCGAGCGGTTGGGAGTACCGAACTTGGCCAATTCATCAAGGAGAGGATTGCCCACATAGGTCACATCCACGCCATACTGCTTATAGAACTCCTCTTCAAAAGGCAAGATGACCAACATCTTATCCACAGAAGCCTTGATTTTATTCACGCGACGACGTTTCCAGGCCCAAATCTGAGGTGAGATGTAATAGATCACCTTAAAGCCTTTCTCATGGGCGAACTTCGCCATGCGCAAATTGAAGCCAGGATAATCCACCAATATCACCACATCAGGCTGATAGTCAATCATATCTTTCTTGGCCTGGGCGATGTTGCCCAACACCTTGCGCAGGTTGACCGCCACCTCCACGAAGCCCATATAAGCCATCATACGGTAATGCTTCACCAAGTCGACACCTTGGGCTTTCATCAAGTCGCCACCAAAGCCACGAAACTCAGCTTTCTTGTCTTTCTTCTTGATTTCGGCAACAAGATTGGAAGCGTGCAAATCGCCCGAAGCCTCACCTGCAATGATATAGTATTTCATTGGTTTGCAATTCGTTAAACAAGGAAAAACACCAACAACATACCAACTACAGTAACTACCAGCACCCCTTTACCCATTTTTTCGAGATCCCACTTCACCAACATCATCCTGAACAGGACAACGCCAGGGATGAAGGCCAAAAGATAAGGTGCACGGACTGAAAAACGACCGAGGCTCTCCCAAGGAATTAGGCTAAACAAGAGGAAAAATAGCCCGAAACTGGCCGCTCCAATCAACAATCCAAGCCAAAAGTTATCTTTGATTTTCATAAACGTATTATTTGACATGGGACACGGGACTGCAAGACACGGGACGATCCATAGTCTCGCGCCTCGTGTCTCGAAGTCTCGCGTCAATAGTTATGTTTTCAAATTCTTTCATCGGTTCAATCTGCGAATGCGCCGTCCAGTCGAAGCAGGTGGGCACCACCGAGGCATAGTTGTGCTGCAAAGCCCAAAGGTCAGTGTCTTCCTTGAGGTCGTCACTCTCGAAAGTACCTTCCAAGTCGTAAAACTGCTGCCCGTTCTCATCATATTGCTCCTTGAAATACTCCACCCAGCGACAAGCGGCTTGTCGGCACACCTTGATGCCTTTCATGGGTTCCTCACAACGTTTGGGGAAGTTCACATTGAGGCACACGCCCTTGGGCAAACCTTCTTTCAGCACCTTCTTCGTGATTTCGAGAATGGCAGTATCGAGATGGTCGAAGTCGGCATCAGGGTCGAGGCTATAAAGGCTGTATCCAATGGCATTCAGACCATTCATGCAGGCCTCAATGACTGCGCCAATCGTGCCAGAATACACCACCGTCGAGGCAGCGTTCATCCCGTGGTTGATACCCGAGACGACCAAATCCGGCCATCTTGGACACAGTTTCTGATAGGCCAATTTCACACAATCGACGGGCGTGCCATTGCAACGATATTCAGTAAAGCCCTCTTCCTGCTGAACAAGACGCACATAAATCCTTTCGCGGATGGTACACGAATGGCTTTTGGCCGACATCACCTCGTCCGTTGAGATGAGCGTCACATCGCCGAGCGTGCGCATCAGCGAGACCAACTTGCGCAGACCTTTGGCCGCGTAACCGTCATCATTGGTAATCAATATCGAAGGACGTTGAGAGAACATTTCAGAAACCACCTATTTTATTTGACTGCAAATTTAGAAAAATTCTTTGTTTGCTCTTAATATGACAGAAAAAAAGCGTCCTTGGGAAAAACACATTCAAGCAACAGTCACTTCTTTTCAACACGAATTGCCAAAAATGAGCCACAAATTATCCATTTAATTATTTTTGAACAATTCGTGATAAATTACTGATAATTCGTGTTTATAAACCAAATCAGAACTCCTTCAAGAACTGGTAAAGCTTTCGCGTCGGCAGGCCCATGACATTATAGAACGAGCCTTCCAATCCGCTGATGCCCACGTAGCCTATCCATTCCTGGATGCCGTAGGCGCCCGCCTTGTCGAAGGGCTTGCAATGCTCGATGTAATAGTCGATTTCTTCAGCATCCAATTGGGCAAAGGTCACGTTGGAACGCACTGCAAATGACTCCGTTTTCTCCGCCGAGCGCACCGTGACGCCCGTCACCACATGATGTGTCTTGTCCGAGAGCAGCCTCAACATTCGTTCAGCGTCTTCCCTATCCTTCGGCTTGCCCAAGATCTCGCCTTCGCAAATGACAACAGTATCCGAGGTAATCAACAGGTAATCAGCGGGAAGTTCTTCATCTTTGAACGCCAATGACTTTTGCAGGCTAAGGTATTTCGGCACCTCGTCCAAGGGCAAATCTGCTGGATAGTTCTCAGGCGTTTCCTTGGTCATAATCTCGAAATCCACACCCATGCCGCGCAACAGCTCCTGCCGGCGCGGGGACTTGGAGGCGAGGATGATATGGTATTTTTTTAGGTTGGAGAGCATATATCAATTAAGGTGTAAAACTCAACTCTAAGACATTTCCTCCTGTAATAGTTCATAATTATAGTCTGGACTTTGTAAGTACAGACCCGTTTCCGTATCCAAAATCTTATCGTAAAGCGTTGAGTTATAAAGCAAATCAAGTGCTTTCTGAAAAGAGACATTTTGATAAAGCATTATCAGTTTCACCAATTCAGCGTAAAGGTAATCCGTAATAAATGTTTGTTCCTTGCTCATATCCGTGTAAGTTTTGCCACAGCCCGCTCTGTACCGAAGAAATACTGGTTGTTAAGGTCACGATAACGCAATGCTTCAACCAATTGAGATAGCGTTATCAACCCCATTTCAAACAAATCCAATTGTTGCACTACACTATCGTCCGCAACTGGGCCGACAACAATGTCATAATCATGGTGGAATCCAGTCCGCGAAGCCTTTCGGTTTTGAAGAATAAACATAGCCCATTCTTCACTAACCGCATGGAACACCTTGACATTCAATTCACCAGATGTCAATTCGTTTTCATCAAAAAGAAAAGTAGTTACGATAGGTTTTGCGTCAAGAAATTGTCTTGCCTTCCGCCTTGCCATCTCCATTGCTTGTTGCGGCAAAGTAGTCAAGTAAAATCCTTTGCCAAAATCTTTGTTGATATGACCTTTGGACAAGTCGATTTTTTCGATGGCGACATTCGAACCGTGGTAGAGTTCAAGCATATTTCAAATATCCTCCATGATTTTGGCACACTCTTGTCAAATCCTCAATGGCATCCTCAAACGAAAGTGTATGCTCAGCCTCAAAACAATCGTCCAAGAACGCTATGCCAGCAAAGCGTTTCAGGTACTGATAGGCTTGCTTGGAAGTCATGGAATAATGCTCCGCAAACTTCCGGATGGTCATAATAAAATATGAAGGTTTGAATTCCATAATGTTCTTTTTTGCTTTGCAAAAATACAAACTTTTCCCGAAGCTTGCCATAAAAAAACGAATAGCGAAGGATTTTCTCCCTCGCTATTCGTATCATTTTGAAGTCGTTTTGTGCTTACAGCAGCTTCTTCTTCAAAGTCTCAATCATATCGACCGTCATCTTGTCGAGGTCGTACTTCGGGTTCCAGCCCCACTCCTTGCGGGCGCAGCTGTCGTCCATCTTGTTCGGCCAGCTGTCGGCAATGGCCTGACGAATCGGGTCGAACTTGTACTCCA
>JAEEGI010003266.1_pt1 | contig 38759 bp, 41 predicted proteins | sample 8958751 | NCBI WGS metagenome assembly JAEEGI01 (sample SAMN16246545, study PRJNA631951) | gut metagenome | biome: gut microbiome; feature: rumen; material: KS-attached | host: Bos | place: Iran: Karaj | collected 2018-10 | reverse complement strand
GTATGACCTCTAATGCTATTCAGAGGTGCTTTTGGCATGCCAAAAACACTCACGGAGGTTTTATTTTGATACAAATAAACGGAAAATACGCAAACGCCAGAATCATGTGCATAGGAGCCACACCTGGCGAAAACATTGAACAGTACGCCCTCGCGCAGATCCATATGATTGCCGATAATGAAGTCGCAAAAGGCAGCACCATCTGCGTCATGCCCGACGTACACCCCGGCAAAGTAGGCCCCATAGGACTTACAATGACAATAACAGACGCCGTGAACCCATCCCTCGTCGGTATAGATATCGGCTGCGGAATGACCATGATAAGGCTCGGCAGGATCAAGAAAGAATATCAGAAGCTCGACACAGTCATCAAAAGCAAAGTCCCCGCAGGCTTCAAGATAAGGGACAACGCCCATAACATGGCCACCCAGTTCGATTTTGAAAGCCTCATCTGCTATAAGCATGTGAGAAAAGAAAAAGCGCTCCTTAGCCTTGGAACGCTTGGCGGAGGCAATCACTTCATCGAAATCGACGAAGATGAAAACGGCGACAGCTACCTCATCGTCCACTCTGGCAGCAGGCACCTGGGCAAAGAAGTAGCCGAGCACTATTCAAAGATCGCCCATCAGCATCTTAAAGATATTGGCAAAGACGTACCCATAGAACTTGCCTACCTTACAGGCGATAGCCTCGAAGCCTACCTTCACGACGTGCAGATCGCCCAGGAATACGCAGATTTAAATCGCCGGATCATGATAAAAGAGATATGCAAAGCCATGAAATGGAAGCCTATTGAGGAAAAGAGCTGCATCCATAACTATATTGATCTGAGTACTGGCACAGCGATCCTTCGAAAAGGTGCCATATCAGCCAAAGAAAACGAAGACGTCATCATCCCCATCAACATGAAAGATGGCGTAATCCTTGGCAAGGGCAAAGGCAATAAAGAATGGAACTACTCAGCCCCTCACGGAGCCGGCAGGATCTCTTCAAGAAAAGAAGTTCTTGAATCCCACACAGTTTCAGAGTTTAAGACCGCAATGAAAGGCATATACTCAACTTGTATCAGCAAGGATACCCTTGACGAAGCCCCTTTTGCCTATAGGAACCTTGAATATATCAAAGATGCGGTAAAAGACTCTGTGGAGATCACAAAAGTTCTCAGACCTGTCTATAACTACAAGGGAGGGAATGAACGATGATAATGCAGATAAGTTCGGGCATGGGTCCCATCGAATGCAGAGCCGCTGTAGGCGGCATATTCAGAGCCCTCCAAAAAGAATATCCCGATATCGAGAAGATTACCTGTAATAAAGGCGAAGCAGAAGGGACTTACTCCTCAATTATTTTTACAACAAGTCAGGATCTGTCAGGCCTTCAGGGAACAATGGAGTGGATCTGTAAGAGCAAATATCGCCCCGGACATAAGAGAAAAAACTGGTTCGTAGACGTAAGCATCATCCCCGAAACAGACGAAGTCGATGAAATGGTCACTCCCGATAACATCACCATCGAAAGCTACCGAAGCGGCGGCCCTGGCGGCCAGCACGTCAACAAAACTGAATCAGGAGTTAGAATAACCCACCTGTCCACAGGCATAACCGTCACCTCCACCAAGGAGCGAAGCCAGTTCATGAACAAGCAGGATGCACTTAAAAAGCTCTCTGCGATCCTAAAAAGTACGAATATAGCAAGTATAGACAAGCAGAAGAATGTAGCCTGGAGCAAGCACGCGCAGATACAGAGAGGGAATCCGATGAGAATTTATGAGGGCGAGAAGTTTGTGTTGAGATATGGTAATTGACATTTCAAACATAAAATTTTATACTGTTAAATAATTAAATAACGAATACATATAAACGGTAAAACCAGAGCAATCTGGTGACACAAAGCTATAGGGACTCACAGAGTCAGCCAGTTGCATGTAAAGATTATTATAGGCATTGCAACTGTGCAGTGCCTTTTTCTTATACTTATTAGTTAATCGCAAGATGAGGTTAGATATGAGGATATCAAAATTTAAGATAAATAGAATACTTCCAATAATCATTCTTATAGGTCTGGTATTTAATCTGTCTGGACTGACGCTATCGAAAGCACAGGCAAGTAGTGACATTCCGGCTTATACAGGATCAGCGTCCGTAGTTATAAACGGCAATATGCCGACTTTTACATCATCAGAGATTACCACACAGTCGTATGAGCTCTATGGTGCGCTGGACAGCCTTGGAAGATGCACAACAGCTACAGCGTGCATAGGACAGGATATCATGCCTACAGAGCCTCGCGGATCGATTGGAACTATCAAGCCCACAGGCTGGAATCAAAACAAGTATCCCGGACTCGTTGATTCAGATCCGCCATATCTGTACAACAGATGCCATCTTATCGGTTATCAGCTAACAGGCGAAAATGCCAACGAGTTAAACCTCGTTACTGGCACCAGATACATGAACGTTGACGGTATGCTCCCATATGAAAACATGGTTGCAAATTATATACAGTCAACAGGCAATCACGTTATGTACAGAGTTACCCCTGTATTTGAGGACAGTAACCTACTGTGTACAGGTGTCCAGATAGAAGCATATTCTGTTGAAGACAGCGGCCAGGGAATCTGCTTCAACGTCTTTTGCTATAACGTACAGCCCGGAGTAAACATCAACTACACAGATGGCAGCAACAGCGCCATTGACGGATATATAAGTGCTCCTGAAGTTACTGCTGAAGAAGATTTAACAAGAAGTACTCCAGAGCAGTCACAGCAATATAACTATGTTGTTAATACTAATACCAAGAAATTCCACTATCCAACATGCAGCAGCGTCAGTGATATGAAGGATTCAAACAAAATGTATTACGAAGGCACAAGGGAAGAGCTTGTAAATCTGGGCTATGATCCTTGTAAACGTTGTAATCCATGATTTTCTCAAGTTCAAGGAGGATCTGTTTATGAGAAATGCTATTACAAGAAAATTCGTAACATTATCAATCATTTCGGTTCTATTGGTAGGTGCATTTGCCCCTGCAAGTACAGTTCTTGCTGCCAGTGGCGATACTATCGTATATGTTACAAAAACAGGAGAATGTTATCATGCAGATGGCTGTTCGAGCCTTAAAAAGAGTAAGATAGAAACTACTTTGCAAGAAGCTGTTGATGACGGTTACAGAGCGTGCAAGAAATGCAATCCTGGAACACTTGATTCCACAACTACAACAACATCGTCAACGAAAACATCATCAAAGTAAATATAACATCATTAAAAAGTGTCATGACAAAGAACTGCTATGACACTTTTGTGTTTTTATTTTGAACTGTTTTCTTCGGGATCTTTTTTTATCTCAGTAAGAGCTTCCAGATAACCTGCAGTGATGACACCTGCCGGAAGAGCAACAACAGCAATTCCAAAAACGGAAGAGATCATAGTAATAACCCGTCCTGCTGTTGTTATAGGATAAATGTCACCATAGCCCACAGTAGTAAGTGAAACAGTCGCCCAGTAAATAGCGTCAAATAGAGTGTCAAAAGAATCTGCTTCAACATTGAAGATCACAAGAGCCGAGATGAGAATATAGCAGATAGCAAGAGTACATACCGTCATGAGCGGCCTTCGTGAGTTTTTTATTACTCTTGCTATTATTTTTATACTTTTTGAATAACGGAAAGCCTTGAAAACCCTCAGTACACGAAGAGTTCTGACGATGCGGAACAGACGAAACAGCTTAAAACCAGGATTCAGAACCGTAAGGCTTGGCAGTATAGAAACAAGATCTACAATAGCCCACGGCGTAAAGGGGTATTTTATAAAAGATGTTGCAGAGTGTTCTTTGAGCTTGTAGTCAGCAGTTATCAACCGAAGAAAGTAATCGATAATAAAAAGAGCAGTTGTAATAAGGTCTGTATAGCGGAAAATTGGAAAAGATTGCTTAAATCCTAAAGGAACTATACTTATGATGATCGCAAGCAGCATTATAGCGTCATAAAGTGAGCTTACCTTGTCATTATCTTGGGCTGTTTCGATAATTTCAAAGATTCTTTTTCGCATCATTTCCTCCGATATAATAAGAGTATTAATTAACGCTATTACGTTTTTATAAAATAATAATACTACATTGAGATAAATGTTTGGGTGTGGTTTTGAAAGGATACGGTTATGAGAATAGTTAGCATGGTTTGTCCTCATTGCGGTGCGTCTCTTCAACTGGATGCAGATCAGAAGAATCTTAAATGTGAATATTGCGACAATAGCATATTCGTTGACGACGAAATCAAACGCATACAATTCGATAATGCGGAAGAAAGCGGATATCTATTCGAAAAAGGAAGACAGCGTGCGAAAGCTGAGTACGCAAGAGAATATCAGCATACAATCAATGCTTATACCTATGAAAAACCAAAGAAAAGAAGGACTTGGCTTTGGGTACTAGGATGGCTGTGTATTTTCCCTGTACCACTTACAATTTTGATGATCAGAAATCAAAAGCTGGATAAAAAGGTTAAGATTGCGATTATAGTGATTGCATGGCTTATATATTTTATTATAGGGCGTTCAAGAAATATTAGTGATTCTAATAGGAGCAGGAATACTGATAAATCTACAAGAAGTAGTACTGTAGAGACTTCTATTGAAAGTGATACAGATGATGATGCTGAAAATGAGGATAAGAGCACATCATATAACAATATTGAAAAAGAAAACAAGCAACAGAAAAATGGTTTTGGAAAGAATTCAGAGGTTACGGTAGGGGCTTATAGCTTTTCAATTCCAACATATTGGGAAGCTGATATTGAGGAGGCAGATTACTATAGAGCATATGCAGAAACTTCTGGAAAAGTAGCAATGCTTAGCATCAATTCGTCATTTGACGAGGAAGATCCTGTTACATATGAAATTCTTGCAAAAGAAACAGAATCAGGTGAAATGAGTAAAGCATTATCTTATTGGTTTGATGAATGTGGAGAAGTTACCATAGAAAGTTTTGATAATGGAGTTGCTAAAGGATTTACATACGAGATGGAAGTCTCTATAAAGGGACTTGGAGGAAAAGCTGTGATTGTAACATTTCCAGATGAAAATAATAATCAATGGGTTACAGCTTCTTTATGTGAATCCAATAATACTGAGTATAGTTATACAGAAGACTTTGAGAAAATAATTTATTCAATTGCTATTTCAGATAACATTATTTATAGCGATTCAATAGATTTGGATACTAAAGAACAGAATGCTGAGGAAGTGGTCAAAGAAGAAACAGTAACTGATGAGAAAAAAGGAGCTGAAATGCCGGTGTTTACAGGTAGCTCATTAGATACTGCTGTTAAGAAAGCTTCTGAGTATGGAGTAATTGAATTATTTGATGACGATTTTGGTTATGGAACCCATTGTATGTCTTTATCGAATTCAGGAGGTGGGCTGATGATAGACATAATTTATGTGGTATCCACAAATGAAATAATGTGTGCAATTATTACTACTAACAATTCGGCCTCATCATCAGATCAAGCATCTTTTGTAAAGGGAATGGCATCAGTTCTTTGCCCTTTAGCTGATAAGGACAATGTAACTTCCTGGGTAAATGATAATGTCGGTGGGGAAAAAACAACAATAATAGGTGGATTTACATATGAGGTTTCGTTGGGACCTACGAATAATGTATTATATTATGCAGGAAATTCTGAATGGGAAGAATGGGAACTTTCACATTGATATCAAAAATACTGAATAACTCAACAGGAAAAAGTCTATAAATTAAAAAGAGCAGTTCAAATACAAACTGCTCTTATAGTCTTTATTGAATAAGAGTATATCCTATGCGGCCTTCAGCTTTTCCGTAGTCTTTATAGTGAATGTAGTAGCTTTTAAGATCTGTTCCATATGCTTGTACAAGATCGGCGTAATTGGTCATATAATAATTAACATTAAATTCTAAGCAACCTTGACGGCCTTCTGCCATGCCATAATCTTTAAAATGTTGAAGCAAAGCGTTTGCATCAGTTCCAAAGGCTTGAAATAGATCAGGATTATTAGTGGCATAGTATGTGGCATCGAAAATGCAATCCCATCCAGAAGTATTAGGAAATGCTTGAAGCGCAGATGCTATAGCACCATCTATAGTGCCTCCACCAGTTGCGGCACTGTTTGAAGAACCAGTCCCATTTGCTGAGGCTCCATTTGGTGTAGAACTTGGCGCAGGTGTGGCTGAATTGCTATGTGAGCTTGAATGTCCTGTGCCAGATGAGTGTGATTGGTGTGACTGATGCGATACGTGTGAAGAATGTCCACCGCCTGTGCTACCTGAACTATGTGAGCTATGAGATCTATGAGAAGAGTGTGATCGATGACCTGCAAATACTTCCATAGAATAAAGCATACTTAACAAAATAACAAGAGAACCAACAGCAAGAACTTTGTTTCTTGAGATATTGCCTTCTTCATCAAATAAATACTTTTCTATACTTTTTCCTATTTCAGGGAATTTAGGCTTATTATCCATTAATTGATCCACCTTTCAAAAATATCAATATATTCACTATTGTTACTTTGTAAGATACCGAATATATAATCTAGTATTCCTGAATATATCAGACAACGCGTGTTTTGATAGTTTTTTGAGAACAGATCTTTGTTCAAAGCATAATTGATAACAGGACATACCCCACAATATGGTTGATATACACAGTCACAACAACTCGGTAACGATTCAAGACAACTAGCCGAACAAACAGCTTTGCAAACTCCAGAATCTATTAAATCATTGTAGGTACTTTTATATACATCGCCAATTTTGAAGGCTGAATCACCCATTTCGGCAACCATTCTTCCTTCATCACATGTGAAAATGTTACCATCATAATATATGGCAGCCTGACCAATTGATGCTCCACAAGGAGATCTTAATTCCATGTAATTCTGCGAATAACCTCCTATTATTTTCCTAAGAAAAATGCTTGCATGTCCTTCACTGAATACCATGTCATTAGAATTCAATTTAAGGATATAATCCATGGCATTTTTATAAAATGTTAAAAACTCTTCAGCAGAATAGCCTATTTGTTCCCAATGATCGTTAGCAAAGCCAAGCTGAGTTAAAGGACGTATGAAGATACTTTTAAAGCCTAATTTGATATAAGTGTCTATTATCTCTTTATAATGTGTAAGACTATATCTGGTAGTGGTTTGTATCGCACCTAAAGTAATGTTACGTTGCTGCAGCAACTTAATTCCTTTGCAGGCAGTTTCAAAGCTTCCGCCGCCTAGCCTAAAAGGACGATTGGTATTGTGAACGTAATCATTACCATCAAGCGATACAGAAATTTGTACATTGTGCTTTACAAGATAATCTGCTATTGGCTCTGTTAGCAGTGATAAATTGGATACCAAGTTATAGGTAATGTTTTTTCCGCTACGATTATTATCGGCATATTCAATGATTGTTTTAATCGTATCGAAATTTAATAATGGTTCACCACCTTGAAACTCGATGATTATGTCTGGGGTAGGAGATTGGAGTGCTATATCAACACCAAGCTTTGCTATTTCTTCAGTCATCATTCCTTTCGTTTTGCTATTTTCAGATTGCGCTTGGCAATACACACAATTGAGATTGCAGCTATTGGTTAACACAAAGATAAATAGCCCGGTTGAGCGTAATAAATGATTTTTGAAATCTCGCATATGTGGAGTTATCTGTTCTAGATATTCTTGCCTGGATTCACCGGTAATGAAATAATTATCTTTAAGTTTAGTTCTAACTTCAGGCAATAAAGTCTCGCAATCATTTTGCACTAATGATTTCAGAGTTTTTAAGTCTACGAAACTATGACGCCCAAGATCATTTGTTATAAGATATTCATTTCCAAGTTTTTTGAAATTAAAATAATTGATCATTATTTTATTGGATTTACTGCATCTGCTAAATATTTGTCAGTACCAGTAAACATTCCTCCACATGATTTTTTTTCTTTACATTGAATGCAGGAATCTGCGTATTTGACTTTATGCGCAGATATACTATGAGCACATATATGCCAATAAGCAGGGTCAACAAAACACAAAGGGAAGTTATATATTTCTACATCTACTAAATTTTCAACAAGAAAATCTATAGCTGATCTGATTTTTGTGAAAGCTTCAGAATAGGAAATCCACACTTTATCTGAATTTACGATGGCATTTCCAAGCATTTCCATTCCCATAAACTTTACACTGTTTATACCTTTGTATTTTTCAATTATTAACTTGGCAATGTCCATCATATAAGGAGCATTGATTTTGTTTATTACAATTCTTATTTCAATAGAGGTTGATTTTGAATTGAGCAAATTAGTTATTCCATTAGTGGTTTGAAGAAAACTTCCTGGGGTTTGTGAAATTAGGTCATGTATTGTTGCATTTGGTCCATGCAGAGGGATACCTATCAAAAAATCTTCCGGTACAGATTCAGTAAAAAGCTTACAATACTCATGATTTGCAAAAATTCTTCCGTTTGAAAGAAGGAGATATGTATTTGCTTTTCTTCCGATTTTTAGCTCGTTAAGTACTTCAAAGAGCTGTTCTTTAATTATAAAAGGTTCTCCGCCTGTAATAGTGATGTGTTCCATATGACATGGCATATATTTAATTAGTTCATTAATTACTGGCATAGGGGTATTATGACCGAATTTACGGGCGGGCTCGGCCATAGGACACATAATACAGTTAGAATTACACTTATCGGTGATATATAAGGTATTGTCATTTGTCATCCCAAAAGCACATGCTATTTTTCCTGTTTGGGATATTTCTAAGCAAGCGCCTTCCCCGAGATTTTGCAAGTATTTTTGTTCGTTTTCTTCGAGATTAAAAAAAGTGTTATCTGGTGAAAGATATACGTTTGCATTATCAACAAATAGGACATTAAGCCCCTCTGCTGAATACATAGATGAACATTGCTGATCAAAAGATAATTTGTAAATAGTATTAAATCCATTAAAGTTTTTAAGTATCATTTTAATTGACCATCCACCAAATTATTGTATAAACAAATAAGCCGATAAAAATAAAGATTGCATATGGCATTTTTCTTACGATCTGAACTGTTTTCATTCCATTTTTGGTTGCTCCCCACTTAATTACAGCTTCTGCTTCGGAAGCAGATAGCCTGCTTCGCATATCCTCGTGAGAAATATCCGGAAGGCCTTCAAATGTAGATTTAGACATGAATAGTGTGGTTAATCCCGATAAAATCATTCCTTTTTTTACTTCCGATGTAGGAATTGTTTGGTAATTATACTCACTTATCATTATTCGAAGAAGCATTATTACTATGGCAATAGCATAGTATTTTAATCTGCTTGAACTGAAAAACCATTCCTTGGTGAATATTGAGAAAACTATAGAAAATGATAATATCGTTATTACAACTGGAACTTTTCTGAGTAGTTCTAATGAAGATATCAGTAGAATTATGCTGATATTTATACCAAAAACCACCCAGCTGAACTGATCCACCCATTCGCCAAGAAAAAAGTTTTCTAATTTAAGAGCAAATGATATGTAAATTATGTTTCTGATATAGGATAGTATGAAGTTTTTAAAATTCTTTTTTACATTAGAGAACGAAAAGTTGCCTTCATGATGAATGAAGAGCCAGATAGATTCAAAAAGAAGATAAATGAAGCTGAAAATAAAACTAAAAGCGACAAGAAGAACGCTCCATGGAACAACTTTGCCAGCGAGCATACAATAGTTAGCTGGTAGTAAAATACCTAGGATAATTAGTAGCTTGCTATCACCGGCTGCCCAAATATGAAGGATATATAATAACAATGAAAATACTACGACGAGAGTTAGATTAAAAAAATAGGCACCCCATATAATATTGGTTTTTAATATGTACTGTGCAACATTTAGCCCAAGACCAGCAATCCCAAAAATAATAAGCAGTTTATTACTGATTTTATTATTTTTTATATCTGTAATAGATGTTATTATACATAAGACATGGGCTAAAATCACAGCAAAAAAAGGAAGAATTATCATATGTTCATAGTCCCCAATACATAATTTGAAAATTCATTAAGTACTAGAACAGGATCATACTTGCAAGAGATAACATCACAATAATAATAGTTATTATCTTCAGTTATATTGAATTGTGCTATTTCACTATAGGCTTTAATAGCAGATTTTATTGTGTTAATATCATAAAATTCCTTAGTGAATTTATTTATATTATTCATTTTCAAACCAATCTTTCAAAATATTATCAATATCTGAAAAGTCTTCTGTATCATGATGTGTAATTTCTTCTTCGATAATGGTTGAAGCCATTGCTCGGGCAAGCGTGATTTCACGAATATTCTTCGTCCGTATAGATACCACATATCTGGCTGCTTGCATAAGCATTTCATTATCAAAGTCACCCTGAGAAATTGGTAATGATTCTTCTTTGGGAGTGATGGAAACAATAAAATAGCCATCACTTTTATCAACGTGTATATATGCATGATCTATGAAGTGATAAGCTGCTTTGATAAGAACTTCTTTAGGATATAATTCTTCTTGATATTTTATAGTCATAAATAAATTCCCTTATATTTATGAAAAACTTTATGTTTTTTGAATGTGGAGATTTAGAGACAATACTATATCGGAATAATATTTAAATAGATTAACCAGCATAGGAATCAGGTCTTGAATTTTATACATCGATATGCTATCCTAACAAAGCTGTGAATTTCTATCACAGTTCTTTTTCCAATCTGGAGAGGCTTAGCAGTTCTTGCATATGCCGATTTCAACGATGGAAGGATTATTATTTGTAGGAGGCATATGTGTATGCAAAATGACAAGCAAACTAAAAAGGACGCGCCGATTTTCTCGGACTTTTCGTATGATGATGCGTTCAGGACTATGGAGACGGAGTGCGATGATATTGTGATTCCGTTTGTGAACTATTTTTACAATGAGAATTATGATAACAGCGCACAAATAACGCGTCTTAGGAACGAACACTTCATTGAACATGAGGATCAGTCTGATGAGAAGAGGATTACTGATTCTCATTTCAAGATAACTCAGAATGGTGTCAGCAAGATCTACCATATCGAGTGTGAAAGCAGTTCTTTTGACAATTCTATTCTGGTAAGGTTGTTTGAGTACGATTCCCAGATTGCGATTGATGAAAGTGAGACAGAAGGTACTGTTCTGAGGGTAAAGTTTCCGTATACGGGACTGCTTCTTTTACGAAAATCTAATAAGGCACCCGGTAGAGCGGAGGTTATCATTCAGACGCCGAAGGGTGAGATATCTTATGATGTTACGATCATGAAAATGTCTGATTTTACCATCGAGCATTTGTTTGAGAACCGTCTGTATCTTATGATTCCGTTCTATATTTTCAATTACGAGAGGCAGCTCAAGAAGATCAATATGGATGAGGATAAGACGGAGGCACTTGCGGAGGAGTTTCGTTGTATCATCGACAAGTTGGATGAGGAACTTGATAATGGCAAGTTGTCAGCGCTGTCGCACAATGCTATCATAAGATTAACACATAAAGTTGTTTACAAACTATCCATGAAACATGATAAGGTTCAGGAAAAGGTAGGTGGAATTATGGGTGGTAAGGTATTAGATTTGCCGGAGTTTAGGGTTTTTCGTGAAGGTAAGGAAGAAGGCCTGAAGGAAGGCGAAGAAATGCGTCGACAGATGGCTGAAGAGATAAAAGAAGGCGAAGAAATGCGCCAGCAGATGGCTGAAGATATAAAGGTTGGCGAAGAAGTACGAAAACAGATGGCCGAAGAAATTGAGGCACTTCAAAAAGAGTTGAAAAAACTCAAAAAGGATAAGTCTTAATAGGCAATTTGTAAATTTGAATTATATTGTTGGATTTAAAACTCCTGATGTTTGGTACGAAGATACCTGGCATTAGGAGCTTTTTATGAATTGACGTACAAATAATGACAGGGAATAAATGAAATGCAACTTGGAAGATACGAAATCGAAAATACTGACATAAAGATAGACGATATTGCCAAGAAGGTACTAGCGCCTGAAGATATAAAGAAGATCACCAGAATCTGTGAGCGCTATTCCGATGAAGAGGATGATTACAGGGAATATGACGTTTACAAGATAACAACTTCATCAAAGGAATTGATCCTAAAGAAAAGGCTGGAAATAATCAATTACATATATTTGCTTTCAAGTAGAAATTATGAGGTCGCCTTATGGTGACCTTTTTATTTTTTAAAGAATATTATACTGTTGAGAATAACCATTGGATATGTTATTATCAAATAACCGATGGTTATTCTGCGCGATATATTATTAGTTAAGAAGGATATGAAGAATATGAATTATTTACAAAGGCGAAAATACATGAGAAATATTGACACCATATGCGATACCATCCATAATGGAGGTATAAGCAATGACTAAATGGGATAAACTTATAGCTAAAGTATTATCACTTTCTAAAGATATGAGATTTGAAGAACTCAGAAGAGTTTTAGAAGAATATGGATATCATATGAAATCTCCTTCTGGCGGAAGTAGTCATTGTACATTTAGGAAAAAAGGTGAAAACCCAATTACAATACCTACTCACGAACCAATCAAGAAAGTTTATGTTGAAATGGTTAAACGAGTAGTTATGAGAGAAGGTGATTCAAGTGAAGAAGAAAATTGATGAGTATATGAAGCTTCCATACAAAATAGAAATTGTTAGAGACGAGGATGAAGGCGGATTTGTAGTATCATTTCCGGAATTGCCTGGATGTATTACCGTTGGTGAAACTATAGAACAAGCAGTTAACAATGCAGAAGATGCAAAAAAAGCGTGGTTTGAAGCCGCTTTGGAAGAAGGGATAGAAATTAAGAAGCCTGAGGCTCTTGAGAAGTACTCCGGACAATTTAAACTTAGAATTCCTAAATCACTTCATCGAACACTTGCGGAGAATGCAAGACGAGAAGGAATAAGTATGAACCAATATTGTGTTTATTTGCTCTCAAAGCAGGCGTAAAGGCAAGTTTGCAATAATCGTATAACAAAATTGGATCATTTATCTGATAAAAGTTTATAGTAGGCAAGTATTCTTTTAACAATATCATCTTTGTTTTGGAGTGATAATACAAGTTCAAAGAGTTCTGGGGAATTGTTTTTATCTAGAACAATTTTGTCAGGTGTAGAGTTGTTTGTTTCTCCACAAAGGTATTCTGGAGAAGTGTTGAAGACCTGGGCTATAAAACAAATGGTCTGATATGAAGGCGATCTTTGGCCGCTTTCATATCTGCCGTATCCCATAGCAGTCATGTTTAATGATTTTGCGGCTTCCGCCTTGTTTAAACCAAGTGATTCTCGGATTTTTATTAGTCTTTCAGGTTTTAACTTCATTAGAATTCTCCGAATGATAGTGTGTTTATAGGATGTATGATTTAAGTATAGCATGCTATGAATAATATGCATACTTCGCGAAGCTGCTTGTTAAAGAGAGTTGGAATAGCTAAAAAGAATAAGTCTTGATAAGCTATTTAAAAAGTACAGAATTCGTTAACAGGCGGAGAGATTTAATTATCCCTCCGCCAATCTTTTGGGTGTTATTTCCTACCCGCAAATATTCGATACGCAAACCATTCGCCTCTATACGGCAGTAAATCCTGCACGTTATCATCATTTTCGTATATAGATTCAACGACCGTAATGGTCTCGAGCTTAGGGAAATATTTTTCATGAACCCCTTTAATATGGTCAAACAGGAACATATTCTCGGTGCCTGCCATATCATACTCTTTGCAAACTTCAATTACTCTTTTGAACCCTTCAGAGTCTTCTTTGATATCAAGAAAAGTATTAAAGAGTGTGCCGGAGCTGGCTGTAACTCGTGCGGCCTCCGCGATACCTTTTTCTATCAGACCAAACATATTTAAGATTCCGAAAAAAGATACTGTTACATCTGCCACATCATCAGCAAACGGAAGATTTGTAGCATCACATGCTATGTACACAAGGCTCTTGTCAGGAAAGCGCTTTTTGAATTTCAAACGATCCTTAGCCATGATCTCAAAACTAAGATCGGTAGCGATCAAAGTAGAAGATTCATTAGGAAGATCAGCCTCTATCAGCTTTTCTAACAGCATTCCCCTTCAATCCTTGTACTTGAAGCTCTTTTGTTCGTATAATGGAAGAACGTATAAATAAGGAGAAACTGATTTGAATACTAGTTTTAGAATAACCTCTGATGGCAATGAACAGGACATACAAGAACTATTTGAAATGCTTAAGAAGTACAATTTAAGCAATCGCGAAAAATCAGAGAACGTGCCACTAGGAGTTTATTTAGAAGATAATGGTCAAAAGCTCGCAGGACTCACCGGAGAAACCTTCGGAAACTGGCTCTGTATTCACTACTTCTTTGTAGACGAAAGCTTAAGAGGCCAGGGAATCGGTAGTAAGATGTTAGAAGCAGCCGAATCTGAAGCAAGAAAAAGAGGCTGCAAATACGCCTTCGTAGATACATTCTCTTTTCAGGCACCAGGTTTTTATATCAAAATGGGATACAAGGAAGTTTTTGCCCTTGAAGAGTATCCCTATACAGGAAAAAGACACTACTATACCAAGTGCTTGCTTGAGAATAATGAGGAATAAGCTATGGTCAGGTTAGAAAAAGTAAATGGAAAAAACGTGTGGGACATTTTAAAACTCTCTGTCGAAGATAGCCAAAAAGACTTTGTAGCATCTAATGATGTCAGCATTATCGAGGCATTTACTACTATTACTAATAATGGTTATGCATATCCTTTTGGTATATACGATGGAGATACTCTTGTGGGATTCGTTATGATTGGCTATGACAAAGATGACCATTGGGATGATGCCCCCAAGATAGCAGATAGTAACTATAACCTTTGGCGCCTCATGATAGACAAGAGATATCAGAAAAAAGGTTATGGCAGAGAGGCTATAAAGCTTTCTCTTGATTTTATAAAAACATTTCCATGTGGCAAGGCTGAATACTGCTGGTTATCTTACGAACCTGAGAATCAGGTGGCAAAAAAGCTTTATGAATCATTTGGATTTAAAGAAACTGGTGACATGGACGGAGAAGAGATAATTGCAAAGTTAAAACTGTAAATATAATGTTTTGGTTTAAAGAGGACGGTATTAGAAGAGGGAAATATGAGTAGAACAGAAATGACCGAATTAACAGTACTTTGTCTGATTTCAGATGGAGACAAAGTACTGCTACAGAATAGAGTTAAAGAAGATTGGAAAGGCTATACACTTCCGGGTGGCCACGTTGAACCTGGTGAATCTTTCGTTGATGCGGTGATTCGCGAGATGAAAGAAGAGACTGGACTTGATATTAAGAATCCAAAGCTTGCAGGAGTAAAGCAGTTTCCAATCAAGGACGGCAGATATATAGTCTTCCTTTTTAAAACTAACGAATTCACAGGGTCAGTCGTATCATCCGATGAAGGCCAGATGGAATGGGTAGATATAAATAAGCTGTCAGAATATGAAACAGTTGATGATCTGGAAGAACTTCTGGAAGTCATTAACAATCCTAACCTTACAGAGTTTCAGTATCTTGTGAACGGCGATAACTGGACAGTTTCAATAAGATAACTATAACGTCTATATATTTAATCGTGATGTAAGTAAGATGATAATCGAGATATAGAGTAATCAAATTGGGGGAGGAGATACAAAATGGCTGATTTTGGCATAAACGAAATGCTTGATATGCAAAGGAAATTGCAGGACAGGTACAAAGATAAGTGGGAAGGGATTTCTCCAGAAGTTGGCAAAAATAAGCTTTTATGGATGATCGGTGAGGTCGGAGAAGTAATAGATATAGTAAAGAAGAACGATCCTCAGGCTTGTAATGAAGACAATCCCGAACGTGAACATCTAATAGAAGAACTAGCTGACGTCCTCATGTACTACAATGACGTCTTGCTTTGCTATGGTATATCAACAGAAGAACTGAAGGAAGTATATACCGCCAAATTCGAGAAGAATATGAAAAGATGGTAATTGATCAGTTTATTAGAGCTTCTTATAAATAATAAAGACAAGCAGGTATACTATGAGTAATATTATATTTCTAGATGTAGACGGCGTCCTTAACTCAAAATTCTGGGACAACGACCACCAGCGCGAAATAAGTGAAGGCAAATACGTAGACCTTTCTGCAGTAAAACTCCTCGGAACCCTCGTGGATAGAACCGGCGCCAAGATCATACTTCATTCCGGTTGGAGATTCTGGTTTGATGAATCTATGAATCCGCTAAAACCCGCAGCAGAGTTCTTTATTAATGCAATGGCAAATGAAGACATGATCATATCAGGCGTAACACCAGATCTCACAACAGAAGAGATAAGAAAAGCCAAGAAATTCAGTCTTGTCAAAGCTGATGAAATACTCACATGGCTGAAAGAAAATCCTTCCGACAACTGGGTAGTACTTGATGACCTAAATCTTAACAATCCCGAAATCCAAAGCCATCAAGTTAAGACAGATCCAGAAGTTGGACTTACGGATCAAGATGTTGAAAAAGCTATAACCATACTTACAAGAAGAATTAACTAAATTTTTCTCCTGTAAAGACTTTAAACTTTGAAGCTGCCATCCTCCGGAACCCGCCACAGCCTAACTCTATCACAGGAGAGAAGTTTATTAATAACAAAAGCGACGATCTAGAATCGTCGCTTTTGTTATAATACTTAATTCTCTGAAACGGGGATCATATTTTCTTGGTCTTCAGCATTCGATCGAACAGTCACACTGCTTCCTCTTTACGTCCGAACCGATTCCCTGTCCAAGTGAAGCATAAGCCACTCTTTCATGAATCAAAAATACGATCTGACACTTTTATTGCTCGTCCAAGTGAAGCGTAAGCCACTCTTTCTTCGCTTATGTCGTACCCGTTTGTATTAAGTAACTTTAATATAACAGATACACGTATTATTGTCAATCATCTTTCGTAAAAAAGATAAATTGTCTGTAAAAACAGTTTTAATAATACAATATACTGCAAATTAAAAAGATTAAACAAAAAATTCTAACACATTGTGTTGACCAAATATTCAAAACACAATATATTGTAGTTGTAATTGTCTGACAATTCACCTTTATACCAAAAAACGATCATAGAAATATCATATTATATGCATCATAGATCTTTAGTGGTATTTCACCATATGAGCATCCCGCTGATGTTTCATTTTCGGATTATATATGCTAAAATTTATTGGGTTTATCAAACCGACAGGAGGAGACATTTATGGTTTTTTCATCCATGACATTTTTATGGATTTTTTTGCCCATAGTATTTGTGCTAAGTCTGATCGTTCGCAATATTAAAGCTATGAATATAATATTGCTGGTATTCAGTCTTTTGTTCTATGCTTGGGGCGAACCCGCATATTTACTTATATTACTTGCTTCAGTTTTCATGAACTGGGGACTGGGACTTATGATGGAGCGTTATGAAGAGCACAAGAAGGCAGTCCTTGTATTATCACTTATTGGAAACATTGGGATCATAGGATACTTTAAATACTGTAATTTCCTTCTTGGAACCATCGACAGTATTCTTCCTATAACACTTCCTAGATATGATATTTCGCTACCGATCGGAATATCTTTTTTTACGTTTCAGGCTATGAGCTACATAATCGATCTTTACAGGGGACAGTACAAGGCGCAGAAGAGTCTTATAAACCTCGCTCTGTATATATCTTTTTTCCCTCAGCTTATTGCAGGACCTATTGTTAAGTACAAGGATATAGAAGAGCAGATCCTTGACAGGAATGTATGCCTTGAAAAAAGAGCTACAGGCTTTAGACGCTTTATCTATGGTCTTGGCAAGAAAGTCATAATCTCTAATGTACTGGCCCAGGTCGTTGATACAATCTACGCTATGGATCTTGCGCAGATAAGCAGCGCAATGGCATGGCTTGCTGCAATATGTTATATGCTTGAGATCTATTATGATTTCTCAGGATATTCGGACATGGCTATAGGACTTGGCAGGATGTTTGGCTTTGAATTTCTTGAGAACTTCAATTATCCTTACGTATCTGCATCTATCAAGGAATTCTGGCGCAGGTGGCATATATCACTTTCATCATGGTTCAGAGATTATCTGTATATTCCTCTTGGAGGTAACAGGAAAGGTATACACAGAACCTATCTTAATCTGATCATCGTGTTTGCTGTCACAGGATTATGGCACGGTGCAAGTTGGACCTTTGTTATATGGGGACTTTATCATGGGTTCTTTTTGATTATCGAAAGGATGGGATTTGGCAAGATATTGTTAAAGTCCAGAGTACTTGGAACCATCTATAGCCTTATTGTAGTAGTTATAGGCTGGGTGTTCTTTAGAGCAGATTCTATTCACTTTGCACTTGCCTTTATAAAAAGGATGGTCCTTTTCTTTAACTACGGAGCATCAGGAGCTATCCTTGGTACGATCCTTTCTGTTAAGACTGTGATCATTCTGGTAATAGGCATCATAGCTGCAGGACCATTTCAGAAGCTATTTGAGATCAAGGGTCTTAAGACTATTTCTGCCAAGTGGAAGAATAGCAGTATAGAAGCCATATATTTATTTATAATACTTCTGTATTGTATACTGCTTCTTGCTAACGATACCTACAATCCATTTATTTATTTTAGATTCTAATAAATATACAGAGGTCACTTGATATATGAAAACTATAACTCAGAGAATATATATGGTCATATTGACCATCCTTATACTGATTCCTGTCGTATTATATGCTGTGATCGGTAAATATCTCGATAGCAGTACTGCAGATAAGGAAAATCGTGTCATGACAGAGATGCCGACTCTTGCAAACACGCAGATTTCAGAGTTTCCAACACTTTTTGATGCTTATATGAATGATAATCTGCCTTACAAGAATTATCTTGTAACTATTAATAGCATGGCCGATTATTATCTATTCAATACATCTTCATCCGATGATGTAATAGTTGGAGACAAGGGCTGGCTTTTCTATGTAGGACATGAGAACAATGATGAAGATCCACTTGCAGACTATGAAGGAACCAATCTTTACAGCATAGATGAACTTGAGATAATTGCTGAGAATATGGTAAACGCCAGGGACTTTCTGGCTTCTCAGGGCAAAGAGTTCGTTATTACGATTATCCCTAATAAGTCCAGAGTATACAGTGAGTATATGCCTGATATGTGCGGCGATGTAAGTCAGGAATGCAGGCTCAATCAGGTATACCAGTATCTGTCTGAGAATACAGACCTTACAATTGTATCACCTTATAATGATATAGTCTCTTACAAAGAAGCGCATCCTGAAACCCAGTTATATTTTAAATATGATACCCACTGGAATAACTTTGGAGCTTATGTTGCGGCTCAGTCAATATCAAGAGTATGGGGCTTTGAAATGCCGGATCTTGATACTGTAGAGCAGGTCTATGTTGATTCGGATACTTATGATCTTGCAAGAATGATCAACCTTGGAGACTATCTCAAGGAAGATGCTCCTATAGCAACAGCTTACAGCGGACATATGGCCAGAGTTGAGATTCAGTCTGATGGTATGAGCTTTACAGGAACTGTTGATCAGGGAACTGCAGATGCCAGAAAACTCTACATTATAGGAGATTCTTTCTCAGCACTTCTTTTCCCTTATCTTGCATGTCATTTTAACAGCTCTAAATCCGATATGTATTATAACTACAATTATTCTTCACTAGAAAGCTATGACCCTGATGTAGTTGTATTTGAATGTGTTGAGAGATATCTTAACAACATGCTGCATTTTTCCATAGAGAATGGAGTGGTATATTGAGCAGAAATAGCATGGATGCTTTGTTTGGGATGATGAGTCAGGCACTCCTTGACAAAGAACAGGAAGAAAATAAGAAAGTACTCGATGCTCTTGACCATATCGATCTTTATGGGCAATTAGCGCAGGCAAGGTCATTAAGATCCAGAACACATACAGATTTTGGAGTTGAGTATGATATCCCTTTTAACTGGACCAGACTCCATGATAAAGAGCCTGACAGTGTAATGTATTATGCCAAGGGAAGTGACGCAAGGCATAGTTTCATGCCGGCTGCAATACGGATCACAAGGAGAAGAGGCGATTACAGAGGCTATGAGAACCTTGACAGGCTAGAAAGACTTGCCACTTATGCAGCTAAGACTTCGGGAGTATATGATTTCAAATATTTAGAAGATGTGACGGTTGGCGGAAGAAAGGGCGTCAAAGCTGTTTGTGAAGATAATAGCTCGCCCGGTGAATCTTACGATACCGACATATATTTTTTCTATAAGAGCAAAACAGAAGTTATGGTTTTCTTCTGCATTACAGCAAGGCAATCAAGACCATATTACAGAAGAGTTTTCAATAAAATATTATCAAGTATAAGATATATTAGATAATTGCCGATATATTTAGATGACGACGAGTATTAATTTATAAATAATAAACAGAGTTAAATAAAATATGACTTTTAATAAGGCACAGTATTAATGATAATATGGCTATTCCTTTGTGAAAAATGACGGTTACATTATCACACAATATTTGGTAGGCAGAAAATTCGTTTTAAAAGTTTACCAAATATAAAAGCTTAAATCTTTGTAAAACCTGAATATGGGAAAAAATCTAAAACCCTCTTACAATAATGAATCAAGGGTTTTATAATAAACGGAGTTTGTTGATGCTATCTTTTTATTTGTGTCGTGGAGACGAAACAGTTGCCAGCATGCTGGAACGTATCAATAAGGAGGATACTGACGGTATCACTTATGTATGTGATGAAGTCAGTGATCACTGTTTTATCAATGATGATAAATTCGTACATGCGGATAAGATCATCAATTATCACAATGAATACTGGGCTGTACATGCAGTCGGTAAAGATCAGAAGTAATTATCAGTTTTTTATAATTAAATTACCAAATATACCAATTGTATTATGATAGGTCATATGTTGTAATACAAATCTTTAAATTGGTTAAATACACGGAGGCAGATATGACAGAAACACAAGCAGCAGAAAGCTCCGGAATCGGTGCGATCATCAGAGGGCTTATTGAAGAGCTCATTGGTGAAGATAAGACCGTTATAGAGGTTCCCTTTGGTAACGGATTCTTTAATATCAGTAGCAGTACTGTTACCATGTGGATCATAATGGCAGTTCTAATACTTATATGCATCATTCTGAGTGCCAATCTCAAAGTTTATAACATTTCAAAAAGACAGGCCATTACAGAAAGTATTGTTGTAGGACTTAGAAATCTTGTTGGAGGATTCCTTGGACATACAGCAATTGAATATACTGATTTTCTTGTGGTGACACTTGTTCTTATAGGAGCAAGTAACCTGTCCGGCGTATTTGGGGCAACACCTCCTACAATGGATCTTAACGTTACCATTGCACTGGCGCTTGTAAGTATAACGATGGTTGAATATGCCGGCATCAAGAAAAGGAAATTTGGAGGCTGGCTCAAATCATTTGCCCAGCCGGTTGCCATCATTACCCCGATGAACATTCTCGAAGTCGGAATCAGACCATTATCACTTTGCATGCGTCTATTTGGTAATGTACTTGGTGCGACCATCATCATGGAGCTTTTAAAGAAAGTCGCTCCTGTTATCGCACCTGCAGTTTTATCAGTTTATTTTGACTTCTTTGACGGACTCCTACAGGCGTATGTATTTATCTTCCTGACAAGTCTTTATATCAAAGAGGCTACAGAATAAAAGAGTCAGTATCTGATATAGTCAGAAAACTACTCGGCAGGCTTTATAGCCTGGCCCAAATTATAAAGGGCAATGCCCCCAAAAGTGGGGTTCACTATAGTCGTAACATATAAGCGGCTTATGACGAAAGGAGAAATTAGTATGGATTTAACAGCACTTGGAGCAGCAATCGCAGCATTCACAGGAATAGGAGCAGGTATTGGTATCGGTATAGCAACAGCAAAAGCAGTTGATGCAGTAGCTCGTCAGCCAGAGGCAAGCAGTAAGATCATGACACTTCTTATCCTGGGTGGCGCTCTTGCTGAGGCAACAGCTATCTACGGTATGATCGTAGCTCTTTTGATCATTTTTGCTTAATAAGGGGACGGGAAAGGAAACGCGAAAATGGAACTATTAAACATTAACGCGAATGTAATCTATAACATAATTAATCTGCTTATACTGGTTGTTGCCTTCCGTATACTTCTTTTCAACAAAGTTGATAAGATCTTTGAGGCGAGAAAAAAAGATGTAGACAATCAGATCAAGGATGCTTCCGATGACAGGATCAAAGCAGCTGATCTTAAGAGAGAATATGAAGATAAGCTTGCTAAGCAGGAAGCAGAGAAAGACAGGGTTATGAGTGAAGCTCGTGAGAAGGGCTATGCTCAGTACAATGAGATCATAACCAATGCTCAGAAAGAGGCAGATACAATTGTCGAGGAAGCCAGAATACATGCCAAAGCTGACGCTGAACGTGAGCGTGCTAAGTATTTGGCTGAGCTTAGTGACGTCGTAATCGATGCCGCTGCCAAAATTGCTGCTAATTCTCACACAGCAGAGAGCGACAGCAGTCTTTACGATGCATTTATTGATAATGCATTCGATAAAGGCAATGACAAGTAATACGACCCAAAGAGCTTTGAGAATTATACCATCATGGAAGATGATGTATTTTCTTAGTCCTGTAAAGTGGACCTTAAGGAGACTAAATGAGTAATTTAAGTGGATTTGGCGGATCCGGCTCACAGTACAAAACTGCAGTCGTAAGATATGCCGGAACACCACCAACACAAGAACAAGTTGAAAATATTAAAAGAATACTTTCTAAGAAGATTGGTATTGATGATATATCAATTACTACTCAGCTCGATCCTTCCATAGGCGGCGGATTTATCATTCGCTGCGGCAACTATGAATATGACTGGAGTGATAAGGGTAGAGCAGAGCAGCTTCGTAATAAGCTTAAGAAGATCAAGCATAACGATACCAATCCTTCAAGCAGCGTTGTTTCTATGCTTAGAGGCAATGTCGATCTCTTTGATCTGTCTATTGAGAGCAGAGAAGTCGGTAAAGTTTCATGGGTAGGCGATGGTATTGCCCAGGTAGTTGGCATTGACAGAGCTTTCTACGGTGAAATTGTACAGTTTGAAGACGGAACGAAAGGAATGGTACAGGATATAAGACGTGATCACGTTGGTTGTATCCTGTTTGGATCTGACGAAAATATAACCCAGTCAAGTCAGGTTATTCGTACATACAAGGAAGCCGGAATTCCTGTAGGTGATGAGCTTATAGGAAGAGTTGTTAATGCTCTTGGCGAACCTCTTGATGGTAAGCCGCCTATCTCTACTACTGAGTATTATCCGGTAGAGCGTCCGGCTCCCGGAATCATAGACAGACAGTCTGTTAATGAGCCTATGGAAACAGGTATTCTTTCTATTGATACCATGTTCCCGATAGGTAGAGGTCAGCGTGAGCTTATCATCGGTGACAGACAGACCGGTAAGACTTCTATTGCAACAGATACTATCATGAACCAGAAGGGCAAAAATGTTATCTGTATCTATGTAGCTATAGGTCAGAAGGCATCTACAGTTGCCCACATAATAAATACACTTACTCAGGCGGGAGCTATGGAGTATACAGTAGTAGTATCATCTACAGCTGCTGACACATCACCTCTTCAGTACATTGCGCCTTATGCAGGTACTGCTATCGGTGAATACTTCATGCAGTCCGGAAGAGATGTTCTTATTGTGTATGATGATCTGTCCAAGCATGCTGTTGCTTACAGAGCACTGTCACTTCTTCTTGAAAGATCCCCCGGACGTGAGGCTTATCCAGGAGATGTATTCTATCTTCATTCAAGACTTCTGGAAAGATCCAGTAAGCTCTCACCTGAGAACGGCGGCGGTTCTATGACAGCGCTTCCTATCATTGAAACTCAGGCAGGTGACGTTTCTGCTTATATTCCGACCAACGTTATCTCTATCACTGACGGTCAGATATTCCTTGAAAGTGACCTGTTCTTCGAAGGCCAGAGACCCGCTGTTAACGTAGGTCTTTCTGTATCACGTGTAGGTTCTGCAGCCCAGACCAAAGCTATGAAGAAGGCAGCCGGATCTATACGTATCGATCTTGCTCAGTACAGAGAGATGGCTGTATTCACACAGTTCTCATCGGATCTTGATGAGACTACCAAGAAACAACTTAATCACGGTAAAGTGCTTATGGAGCTTTTGAAACAGCCCCTTGGTCACCCTCTTGCTATGTACGAACAGGTTATCACACTTGTAGCAGCTAACAGTGGCAAGTTCGACCGCGTTGAGCCTTCTGATGTCAAGATGGTTCAGGGCAAGCTTCTTGAGTGGTTTGAGCAGAATGAAACTGATGTTATTTCAGAGCTTTCCAACGGCAAAGAGCTTCCTGATGAGCTCCGCAAAGAAATAGAAAAAGCTGTTGATAAGTTCTTTGAAAATAACAAAAAGTATTTAGCACAGTAAAAGTTTTTTCACATTAAAGAGGCAATGATTTGGCTGATATAAAAGAAATTCAGGACAGAATCAAAAGTGTCAATGACACCATGAAAATAACGAACGCAATGTATATGATTGCGTCCAATAAGCTCCGTAAAGCCAGAAAAATGCTTGAAGAGACAGAGCCTTACTTTTATGCTGCAAGAGGAATGCTGGACAGAGTTATGCGACATCTTCCGGAAGATTCCAAAGATCCTTTCCTCAATCAGCATGAAGATAAGGATCCTAAAGATGTGATCAGAGGCTATATCGTTATCACTGACGATAAAGGTCTTGCGGGTGCTTATAACCATAACGTCCTTAAACTTGCTGAAGAGCATATTAGACAAGACGGAGATAACTGGAAACTGTACGTGATAGGAGAGATCGGAAGGCAGTATTTTCTTAGAAAAAATATTCCTGTCGATGAAGAGTTTCATTATACAGCTCAGAATCCTACACTATCACGTGCAAGATGGATATCTTCAATGGTGCTTGAGCCTTATCTTGCAGGAAAGCTTGATGAAGTCAATATCATATATACTGCTATGAAGAACAGCCTTGTGTGTGAGACTCACTTTGAAAAGCTTCTTCCCCTTGAAAGACCCAAGAACAACAATGAAATGCTGAAAATGGCCGGCATCACAACTCCTTTGGAAGAGTTTTTGATGCTGCCAAGTCCTGAAGCCGTTCTTGATAACATAGTTCCTTCACTGGTAACAGGTTATATATATGGAGCTATGGTTGAGGCGTTCTGTTCAGTACAGAACAGCCGTATGATGGCCATGGATACAGCAAATGACAATGCTAAGCAGATGATACATGAACTATCGATCCAGTATAACAGGCAGAGGCAGGCAAGGATCACTCAGGAGATAACTGAGATCGCAGCCGGTGCCAGAGCCTTAAAGAGAGCTCACGAGCTTCAGGCAAAAATGCGTGAAGCCAATTTACAAGCATTGAAACAACAACAATAGTAGTAGTAAAAGAGGTGCAAAGTGAAAGATGGCAGAATAGTACAGGTCATGGGTCCTGTTGTCGATGTAGAGTTTCAGGATTCTGATCTGCCGCATATCGACGATGCTCTTGAAGTTATTAACAACAATAAAAAATGCGTAATGGAAGTTGCCCAGCACATTGGTGATAATACAGTAAGATGTATTATGCTCGCTGCATCTGAGGGACTTTCCAAAGATATGGTAGTTCATCCTACAGGGTCTCCTATTCAGGTACCTGTTGGTGATGATACTCTTGGAAGACTCTTCAATGTTACAGGCGAGACCATTGATAACGGCCCTTCTCTTGAGCATGGAGAGCACTGGTCTATACACAGAGAAGCTCCTCCACTTTCAGAGCAAAGTCCTGTAGTAGAAATCCTTGAGACAGGTATCAAGGTTATCGACCTTCTGGCTCCATATTCAAAAGGTGGTAAAGTCGGACTCTTCGGAGGTGCCGGTGTTGGTAAGACTGTCCTTATTCAGGAACTTATCCAGAACGTTGCATCAGAGCACGGCGGATATTCTATCTTTACAGGTGTAGGAGAACGTAGCCGTGAAGGTAACGACCTCTGGTCTGAAATGAAGGAATCAGGAGTTCTCTCAAAGACAGCCCTGGTATTCGGGCAGATGAATGAGCCGCCGGGAGCACGTATGCGTGTTGCTGAGACTGGTCTTACAATGGCAGAGTATTTCCGTGATGTTAAGAATCAGGATGTGCTTTTGTTTATAGATAATATCTTCAGATTCATACAGGCAGGTTCTGAGGTTTCGTCACTCCTTGGCCGTATGCCTTCAGCCGTAGGTTATCAGCCGACACTGGCTACAGACCTTGGTTCACTTCAGGAGAGAATCGCATCTACCAAGAACGGTTCTGTTACATCCGTTCAGGCTGTATACGTTCCTGCAGATGACCTTACAGACCCGGCTCCAGCAACAACCTTCGCTCACCTTGATGCGCAGACGGTTCTGTCTCGTAAGATTGTAGAGCAGGGTATCTATCCGGCTGTTGATCCTCTTGAATCATCAAGCCGTATCCTTGAAGCTGATATAGTCGGAGAAAGACACTATAATATAGCCCGTAAAGTAACTGAGATGCTTCAGAAGTATAAAGAGCTTCAGGACATCATCGCGATTCTTGGTATGGAAGAACTTGGCGAAGATGATAAGCAGACAGTTTACAGAGCACGTAAGATTCAGAGATTCTTATCTCAGCCTTTCCACGTAGCAGAGCAGTTCACAGGTGTTCAGGGCAAGTATGTAACACTTGACGAGACCATCAAGGGCTTCGAAGCTATAGTAGGCGGAGAGATGGACAATTATCCGGAAGCAGCATTCTTCAATGTTGGTAAGATTGATGATGTTGTAGAAAAGGCTAAGTCACTTAGCTGATGTGATTGTTTCTTATCATAGTTTTAGTATAGAAACTATAAGAGACAGTATATATGCATTATCCGGTGGTAACAGGAGTTAGATATGGCAGATGTACATACATTTGGCCTGCAGGTCATGTCAATAAACGGCGTATTCTTTGACGGAAGAGCTTGTAGTATCACGCTTCCTTGTGTAGATGGTGAGATGGGTATCCAGCCATATCATGAGGAGATGTGGGTCGCTATATATACCGGAGAGATCAGGATCACAAAACCTGACGGTGAAGTGGTCGTGGGTGTATGCGGTAACGGCTCTGTTCAGTTTGCTAATAACAGATGCCTTGTACTTGCAGATACCATGGAAAGACCGGAAGACATCGATGTCAACAGAGCCAAAGAAGCACTGGAGATTGCCAAAGAGCGCATGCGCCAGAGGAATTCCATTGCGGAATACAAGATGTCTCAGGCTGCAATGGCCAGAGCACTTTCAAGACTCAAAGCTTCCAAAAAGAAGATCGGTGGCCTTGACTAAAGCGATACTTATAACATAAATATAAACTGCAAGAATAGTCTTCTGTTCTTGCAGTTTTTTATTGTCGTGAGGTGGTCGCTATACACTTGGTCGACGCAGTAAGCTTGAAGCTTCTGGCAAACAATTGATTAACAGGGATTACTGTTCTGATGTTTCTTCCTCGATAGGATCGATCTGACCGGCTTCCTGCGTTGTAACTGTAACGCCGTCACCTTCCGGAATCTCTCCGTGAAGTATGGTCACTATGTACTGAATTCTTACAAAAGCCCTCTCATAATACTGGCTTGCAGTCGATTCTGCATCGGCATTAAAATCCCCATCGTATGCTTCGTGATAGGATAGTGCAGCCCTTGTCATATTGTCAGCAGCTTCATCTGCAAGTGCTTCTGCTGCCTTGAATTCTTTTGGTACATCATATGATGCCATAAGACTGAAATCTTCATTGAGCTTGTCTATATAAGTTAGAAGCTGAGAAGGTGCATCATCCGCATTAGGATCGATACTGTTCATAGCATCATTGCAACTTGAAACTTCTGTAAAAAAAGACTCCATATTAGTCTTATATACAGCAAGCTCATCATTTTTGCTGCAAGCGCAAATATTAACACTAACAATAGATAATACTAAAAACATTAAAACTTTATTTCTGATATTCTTCAATTCTAATTCCCCTCGATTTCTAAACTCAGATTAGTGACATAGTATTATATGACGTAAGGGTCAAAAGAAACTTTTGACACCTACCTCATTATATAAGTTTATGCCATATATAATTAGACACATGTAATAAGCATATGAACTGAGTTAATTAATTTAGTAAATAAACCACAGAACTAATTCTAATACGTAAGCTCTGAAAGAGCAATGTAATTATGCTTTGTTTAGAGCTTTTGAAATACAAGATATTCCAAAACAACAATTGTGTTCTGCATAGTGCTTCAATATATTATATATAAGTAATATATGTAAGTTTTGTTTTGCGGGATACTAGAAAATGATATTCAGAACTTTAAAATATAGTCATTAGTCGATTTTGAAAATGTTCTTCGTTTATCTTAGGTCGTGCGGAGCTGCAGTATAGCATGTCCACGGAAGCGTAGCAGGACCTTAGATAAACGAAGGTTATTTTCACATGAGACTAATGACTTTATTTTAAAGTTCTGAAGGCACAACCTTCCCCGCAATTCGCTGCAAGAACCTAGCATGTACTTAGTCGCCAAACTTTGCAGTTGTAGTTTATAAGCGCTTGTGATAGGATAATACCAATATCGTAAATTAACGCAGTAAAGCGTTTGGGATAGGAGGCATTTTTGACCAGGCAAGAGTTTTTAGATTTATTTAAAGATAATCATCCTATTTTTCTTGACGGTGCAACTGGCACCAATCTCATGAAAGCCGGCATGCCCGCAGGTGTATGTCCTGAGGACTGGATTCTTAAGCACCGCGATGTCATGATAGATCTTCAGAGAAGATATGCACTTTCAGGAAGTGATATAGTCTATGCTCCCACATTCACAGCATCAAGGATCAAATTAAAAGAATATGGACTTGAAGATAAGCTTGTAGAGATGAATACTGCGCTCGTACAGTTGTCCAAAGAAGCAGTAGAAGGTAAAGCTCTTGTAGCAGGCGATATCACAATGACAGGCCGCCAGCTTCAGCCTGTAGGCGATCTGTCTTTTGAAGAACTGATAGATGTATATAAAGAACAGATCAAAGTATTAGATGAAGCAGGAGTGGACCTTCTGGTTGTAGAGACTATGATGAGTCTTCAGGAGTGCAGGGCAGCAATGATTGCTGCAAAGGAAGTGTCTGATCTTCCCGTTATGGTCACTCTTACATTTGAAGGCGATGGCAAGACTCTTTATGGTACAACACCGGAATGCGCTGCAGTGGTGTTGGAGTCCCTTGGAGCAGTCGCTGTTGGTGCTAACTGCTCTACCGGTCCTGACAAGATGGCTGCTGTAATTAAGAAGATGGCAGAAGTTACAACTATACCTATTATAGCTAAGCCCAATGCCGGCATGCCTTCAGTTGTAGACGGACAGACCATATATGATATGAAGCCTTCTGAATTTGCCACAGATATGGAACTTCTTTTAAATAGCGGAGCTAGTATTATAGGCGGATGCTGCGGATCAAGTCCTGATTTTATCAAAGCGTTAAAAGATAAGTTTGCTGACTTTGATCTTAGTAGTGCAAGGGACTTAGAAGGCAATCTTTTAAAGAGAGGCGATAAGAATATAAGGCGTCTTACATCCGAAAGAGAGCTTCTTTCTTTTTCCTTAAATGATCCCTTTATGATAGTAGGTGAGAGAATCAATCCTACCGGTAAGAAGAAGCTTCAGGCCCAGCTTCGTGAAGGCTCACTTGATATGGTCTGCGACTTTACAGCTCAGCAGGAAGAGGACGGCGCTGCTATCCTGGATGTAAATGTGGGTATGAGCGGTATCGATGAGCATGAGATGATGATGAAGGTACTTTCGGAAGTAACTCAGTTTACATCTCTTCCTATATGTATCGATTCAAGTAATGTAGATGTTATGGAAGAAGCTCTTAGATGGTATCCCGGAAGAGCACTCATTAATTCTATATCTCTAGAAGAGGGCAAAGCAGAAAGATGTCTTCCTCTTGCCAAGAAATACGGAGCGATGTTCATACTCCTTCCTGTTGGCAGAGACGGAATTCCTACAACTATTGAAGAGAAGATAGCTAACATCAAAGAACTCACAGATATGGCATTGTCATACGGGCTTACCAAATCAGATATAGTGGTTGACGGACTTGTAGCAACTGTTGGTGCAGATCCTGAAGCTGCTATTAAGACGCTTGAAACTATACAGTGGTGCTATGAGAACGGCTATGCAACCATTTGCGGACTTTCCAATATATCATTTGGACTTCCTCAGAGGAGTTTTATAAATACAGCATTTCTGACTATGGCAATTGACAGAGGCCTTACAATGGCTATTTCTAATCCGTCTCAGGAACTTCTTGTCAATGCAGCATTTGCATCAGACCTTCTTAAGCATAAAGAAGAATCTGACCTTAGATATATAAATAGAATGCAGCGATATGACGGCGATGCCGGTAAATTATCATCAAGCATATCTACAGGCGCAGGCAAGCAATCTCAGGATGCTCTCGGCTCATCTGAAGCCCAGAGCGATGATCCTGTTAAGCGTAGTATGGACATACTTTATAAAGATGTCCTGTCAGGCAATAAAAGGAAGATTGAAAAAAATACCCAGTCAGCAATTGAAGCAGGATGCGATCCGTCCAAGATCCTAAATGATGTACTTATGCCGGCTATCAATGATGTTGGCGCTAAGTTTGACAAGGGTACTTATTTCCTCCCGCAGCTTATAGCAAGTGCTGAAGCTATGAAGATGTCTATAGCAGTACTGGAACCTCTTCTTAAACAAAGTGGAGCAGGGCAGGAACCCAAAGGCACGATTATAATAGCAACCGTGCATGGCGATGTTCATGATATAGGCAAGAACCTTGTATCTCTTATGCTTGGTAACTGCGGATATAGGGTCATAGATCTGGGCAAAGATGTTGAGTCAGAGCTTATCATAGATACTGCCATTAAAGAAAATGCCGGAGTGATAGCTCTTAGTGCACTTATGACGACTACTATGGTCGAGATGAAGACTGTCATAGAACTTGCCAAAGAAAAAGGATGTAAAGCCAAGATCATAATAGGAGGAGCCTGCGTTACAGAAGATTATGCCAAAGAGATTGGGGCTGATGGCTATTCATCTGATGCTGCAGATTGCGTGAGAGTTGTAAACGATCTTATGGGACAATCCTGAATTAACTCCCATATCCTTCGTAATTCGATCAAATATGAACGAGTAGGCACACTAGACCGGTAAGCTTGTATTGACCTGGCGAGTTAATACTGAACTGGTGAGTCATTTTTTCGCAGATTGATTATTCTATAGAAGTTTTTCTTTGGTTTTTTATGGATAGGGATTTACTAAAAGTCAGAGGTGATATTAATCTGATTTTTTGAATGACGTTTAATATAGACTAAAATTTGGCGATAAATAGTTTTAACTAGATAAATATAATCAATTGTTTTGATATATAATTGGTACATAGAAATACATCCCTGTATTTCCACCCCTCATCAAACAATAAGGAGGCTCCTACATGATAGGTGCAGATGCAATAGTTGAATGTTTGAAAAAAGAAAATGTTGAGATTTTGTTCGGTTATCCGGGAGTTGCTATAGCTCCGTTTTTTAACAGTCTGGCAAGCTCAGATATCAAATCCGTTCTGATACGTACTGAGCAAAACGCTGCTCACTGCGCAAGTGGCTATGCTCGTATCAGCGGTAAGCCGGGAGTCTGTGTTGTTACATCAGGCCCAGGTGCTACCAATCTTATAACAGGTATAGCTACGGCTTTTGCTGACAGCATTCCGCTTATAGCGATAACCGGCCAGGTCAATAGTTCCATGATAGGCTCTGACGTATTTCAGGAAGCTGATATAACAGGCGCTGTAGAGTCTTTTGTCAAATACAGCTATCTTGTAAGGAATGTTAATGACATCCCCAAGATATTCAAAGAAGCTTTTTATATAGCCAATTCCGGACGAAAGGGTCCTGTTCTTATAGATATTCCTATTGATATACAACAGGCTCAGATCAGTAAGTTCGCTTATCCTGATACTGTTAATATGAGAACTTACAAGCCAACAGTTGATGGCAATATGGCTCAGATCAAGAAGCTTGTCAAGGAAGTCGAGAAGTCCAAAAAGCCTGTAATGTGCGTAGGAGGTGGAGTCCATCTGTCTGATGCAGCAAAGCAGATACGCGAATTTGCAGACAAGTGCCAGATTCCTGTTGTATCTACCATGATGGGCCTTGGAACGATTACCAATGACAGTCCTTTATATTTTGGTATGGTTGGCAATAACGGAAGAGCTTATGCCAACAAGGCACTTAAGGATTCTGATCTTGTCCTTATGGTAGGAGCCCGTGTTGCAGACAGAGCAGTTAACAGACCTGAACTTATCACTGACAATACTGTTCTTATACATATAGATGTTGATCCTGCTGAGATAGGTAAGAATGTCGGCCCTACCATTCCTCTTGTTGGTGATCTTAAGCATATTTTTACAAAGCTCAATACAATTGATATAAATGCAGGAGACCACAAGGAATGGATAGAATTCCTGACTCAGTACAAAGAAGAGCATCCTGACCACAGACCTGAAATAGCCAAAGAGTTCGTAGATCCTAAAGAATTTCTTGGAAAACTGGCAAAAGCCATGGAAGACGATGGAGTATTTGTGGCAGATGTAGGTCAGAACCAGATCTGGGCTACAGCTTTCTTCAGGATCAAAGAGCATCAGAGATTTATGACAAGCGGCGGTATGGGAACCATGGGATATGCTATTCCTGCAGCACTTGGAGCAAAACTTGCAGATAGTAAGCGTCAGGTAGTAGCTTCCTGCGGAGACGGAGGATTCCAGATGTCCATGATGGAGCTTGCTACAATGGCTCAGCAGGATGTTCCTCTCAAGATCATAGTATATAGGAACAATTACCTTGGAATGGTACGTGAATACCAGCATTATTCATACAAAGACAAGTATGCCATGGTTGATATAGCCGGCAAGCCTGATCTTGATATGATCGCTAAGGCTTATGGCATGGACTATCAGGTAATTGACGGAAGCAGTGATATTGATAAAGAGATAGGACTATTTTTAAAGAATAAGCACGCAGTGCTTCTGGAGGTTCTGACAGATCCTATGGATCTTGCCAAGGGCTGATCCTTATGTACTGGTGCAGATTTGTGAATGTGATTTTAAGGATCATAGATCATCAGGAAGGATAATTCATATGAAGAAGATATATTCAGTTCTTGTTGAAAACAGGACAGGAGTACTATCCAAAGTAGCGGGTCTTTTTTCAAGAAGATCTTTTAACATTGATTCACTTACTGTTGGCGAAACCGAAGATCCGACTGTTTCAAGGATGACCATTGTATCAAGTGGTGACAAGGCAATCCTGGAGCAGGTTGAGAAGCAGCTCAACAAAAAGCTTGACATAATCAAGGTCAAAACTTTCGATGAACCATCGTCCATCAGTAGAGAGCTTATGCTCATAAAGGTTAAGTACAATAAATCAAATAGACGTGATATAATAGAAAACTGTGAAATTATGAAGGCGCAGATCGTGGATATGTCCAGGTCTTATATGATGATCCAGATCTGTGATGTTCCGGAGCGTTCACAGCTTCTATTGTCCATGCTTAGAGGTATTTCTATCGTGGAAGTAGCACGTACCGGAACTCTTGCCTTGACAAAATGCATTGAAAATGAGAATGGAGGGAAGTAACAACAATGTTTTGTCCAAATTGTGGTAAAGAACTTCCGGATGGAAGCAAGTTCTGCGGCTTTTGCGGAGCTGATATTGCCAAGGAACTTAAAGGGGGATCTTCTGTATTAGGGGAGAATGTTGAAGCGGGCGCTAGTAACGCATCTTCTGGCAACGAAGCCGGTAATGGCGCAGCTTTTTATGCGGGGAATACTGATAATCAGAGCTTTGGCGGATATGATCCTCTTGGTAACGGTCAGGGGACGAATCAGACAGCTGGAAATCAGTATGGCGGTCAAAATGGAACTGGCCAGTATAACGGTGCTCAGATGGGAAACAGCCAGTATAGCGGCGGTCAGTTTGATAATAACCAGTTTTATAATCCTAATCAGCAGTATACGACCAATCAGCAGTATGGAGGCTATGCTAATGTCAATATGCAGCAGGGCGCTCAGCCTCCCAAGAAGAGCAAAAAGGGTATTATAGCAGCTATAGTATCTGTTGTATTAGTCCTTGTGATTGGCGCATCAGCAGTAGCTTATCATTATTTCACAACCAATAAATCCGATGATAAAGACGATGATGACAAGAAAGACAATGAAGTAGCTGCATCTGCATCAACAGAAGATGATGATGTTGCTACAGCTTCTACAACAGCTGCCAGCGATGATGAAGAAGAGATCACCGGAGAAAATGCTTTAGAGCTTGCCTGTGAGAATCTGTCCAAGGCCAAGGATTATAATACCTATTTCACTTATGAGCTTATCTGTAATATAGAAGCTCCTGATGAAGGTATATCCGGAACCATTACAGAAAATGGTGAATTTGATATCATTACAGACTTTGACGTAGATTCAAAAGACCCCGATGCAAATATTTTAGAGATGTCAGTCGGTACTGTAACAAGAGATATTTTTGGAGATGAATCCTCAGAAACTATTTATGTAAACAGGGGCGATTTCTCCGGAGAGTTTATTACAAGTATTGAATATGAGTCCGGAGACAAGTTTCAGGCTACTGAAAGTGATACGGTTGATACTGTTTTAGGATTTACAGATTATGATCTGTATAAGGCTAAGCTTCAGGATGAGACCAAGGACATCGGTGGCACAGAGTGCTATGTATATGTAAGCGAAGATACATACGATCAAGGCGGAATAAGTGGTGTATTTACACCTGTTACAGGAATATACAATGGTGAATCTGATCTATGTACAGTAACTATCTATGTATCAACTAAAGATGCGCAGATAGTACAGGTAGATACTGAATTTACAGATTTAGATGGAACATCCCTGGCACAGTCTCTTAATAACTATACCGGAGCTGAAGATTTTGAATTTGAATTTGATACTCTCACCTATAGTCTTGAATTTACAAGTTTTGATACCGGAGCAACACCTGATCCTGACTTCGAAGATCTTGCAGACAAATCTGAGAATGAAAATTTCAGCTTCACAATGTATGCAAACGCTATGTTAGAAGAAGGCGATTTTGGAGATTCAGGTTCTGACGATGACTTTACTGATACAGATGATGATGTTACCAAAAATGATGATACAGAATATGTAGAGGATAGTTTTGGTGCACTTACTTACGAAGTTCCTGAAGATTGGGAAGGAACTGAGATGGATTTTGACGGATATTCAGGCTATGTCTATGTTCCGGATGCTGATGAGACGACAATTCTTCTTGTCATGTATCAGGATATAGATATGTCAAGCTTGTCAGACTCTCAGAAGAAGGCTGCTATACATGAATCTGTTCTTACACTTTGCGATTCATATGATCTTTCATCAGATGATATCAAAAAAGGAACCGTAAACGGAGGATATGCTGAGAACGTCAGAGGTACTATAACAGAAAGCGGTATATCTCTTGATATGGATGTTATGGTATTTGAGACCGGTGGTACAGGACTTGGAGTAGTAATATATGCATCAGAAGATATTGAAAACTCTCAATATCTTGCACAGTATTACCATCTTCTTGAATCGCTGGAATTCTAAGCTTTTATGATGTAAGAACCAGGGGATGAGGATCGTATAAGTGTTCAAAGATACTTTAGCCTCATATAACCATGCAAAATGTTAATAATAAAAAGCGCTTTTGTCATTTAAAATGTGGCAAGAGCGCTTTTTTATATCAGCATATTCGAAATATCTGTTAATGCAAGGGCATATGCAAATTCTGACTTTAACTATTGGTATTATAAAATGGAAAAAGATCCGGCCTGCAGCATAAGAAATCATGCAAGTTCTTAGTATAACACTGTTGACTTTTATAGTTTAAAGTGATAATGTAATGCAAGACAATAACTTAGCCGGTGAATGTTGAAAATATAACGGTAATACGTTAACATTAATTTTGTAATGTAAAAGTCATTAAATTCTTCATGTTGACGCGTTAAAATTGCACGGATATAATTGACCTAAATTGATATTTGGGGATTCAAAATTTTCCGGATTTAAACTAAAAATTTTACACTTTAAAGAGGTAAAGGAATATGGCAGATGCTGAAGTTAAGACATATAAAAAGGTGTTCCAACTTCTTGTTGATAACACATCAGGAACCCTTAGCAGGATATCCGGTCTCTTCTCAAGAAGAGGATATAACATTGAGAGTATCACAGCCGGTACTACAGCAGATCCTCGTTTTACAAGGATTACAATCGTAGCATCAGGTGATGATGATATTCTGGAGCAGATTGAGAAGCAGGTAGCTAAGCTGGTAGATGTAAGAGATATACATGAACTTAAACCGGGAGACTCTGTATACAGAGAACTTGCTCTTGTCAAAGTTAAGGCTGACGCTCTTCAAAGACAGCAGATCATTACGATGGCCAATGTATTTCGTGGAAATATAGTAGATGTATCTAATGACAGCCTTATCATCGAGATAACAGGTGGCCAGGACAAGATCGAAGCATTCTTAAGACTTCTGGACGGATATACGATCCTTGAGCTTGCACGTACCGGTATAGCAGGTCTTGGTAGAGGCATCGATAGCGTTGTATATCTGGACGAGTGATCTTTATGTTCTATAAATAAGTAAATCATTTATAAGGGTATTTCATATTGATGGAATAATCCTAAGTTCAGTTAGTATCAAAAGTTTTCAGATACATATATGAAGATATTAAAGTCAAATGATCAGCATTTGAAGCGGATTATCTGATTTTAAATATAGCAATGAAATTGTTAACTATATCGATTGTTTAAAAATGATCGATTAAATAAAAAGATGGAGGATTTTATTATGTCAGAAGCAAGAATTTTTTATCAGGAAGATTGTAACCTTTCTTTACTTGAGGGTAAGAAGATTGCTGTTATCGGTTATGGTTCACAGGGTCATGCTCATGCACTTAACCTTAAGGAATCAGGATGCGAAGTAAGAATCGGTCTCTACGAAGGTTCTAAGTCCAAGGCTAAGGCTGAGTCCCAGGGTCTTACAGTTATGAATACAGCTGATGTTGCAAAGTGGGCTGATATAATCATGATCCTCATCAACGATGAGAAGCAGGCTGATATGTACAAGAAGGATATCGAGCCAAACCTTGAAGCAGGCAACATGCTTATGTTCGCACACGGCTTCAACATCAACTACAAGCTCATCCAGCCACCAAAGGATGTAGACGTTACAATGATCGCTCCTAAGGCTCCAGGACATACAGTTCGTTCTGAGTATCAGGCAGGTAAGGGAACACCTTGTCTTGTGGCTGTAGAGCAGGATGCTACAGGTAAGGCTCTTGATCTTGCACTTGCATATGGCGCTGGTATCGGCGGAGCAAGAGCTGGTATCCTTGAGACAACATTCAAGACAGAGACAGAGACTGACCTCTTTGGTGAGCAGGCTGTTCTGTGCGGCGGTGTATGCGCACTTATGCAGACAGGTTTTGAGACACTTGTAGAGGCTGGATATGATCCAAGAAATGCATACTTTGAGTGTATCCATGAGATGAAGCTCATCGTAGATCTTATCTATCAGTCAGGTTTTGCAGGAATGAGATACTCTATCTCAAATACAGCTGAGTACGGTGATTATATGACAGGTCCTAAGATCATTACAGAGGATACTAAGAAGGCTATGAAGCAGGTTCTTAAGGATATCCAGGATGGTTCATTTGCTAAGGACTTCCTTCTTGACATGTCAGCTGCAGGCGGACAGGCACACTTCAAGGCTCTTAGAAAGCTCGCTTCTGAGCATCCGTCAGAGAAGGTTGGAGCTGAGATCCGTAAGCTTTACAGCTGGAGTGATGAGAGCAAGCTTATCAACAACTAATCAAGTGTGATATACCAGATACTTAAGATAATTAATATTGACTTTATTAAGAGGCTGATGATTCATCAGCCTCTTTGTGCAGTTTACGCACCATGAGCGTTAAAGACTCGCCTACGAGTCTTAATCGAAGGGTAAAAGTGTGAAAAGGAGGGTGTTATGAAAGCCGTTATATTGGAAGCAAATATAGTAAATGAAGGCGGAGAGTTTAGTTGGGCTCCTTTTGAGAAAAATTGTGAATTTGTGGTTTATGAAGGAACTACAGAGGAAAATAAGTGGGAAAGAATGGAGGGAGCAGAGGCTGTCCTCGCCAATAAGCTTATAATGGATGAAGAGGTTTTTGAAAGATTCCCACAGATAAAGTATGTGGGAGTCTGCGCAACCGGCTATAATAACGTAGATTTAGAAGCAGCAAAAAGACACGGAGTTACTGTGTCATACGTACCTGCCTACTCAACAGAATCTGTAACTCAACACACATGGGCGCTGATTCTGTCAGCCTGTTGCGATCTTACCAGGCATGATAACAGCGTAAAATCAGGGGATTGGATAAGAAAAAGCTCATTTTGTTATCAATTAAATCCCATATTGCAGCTTTCAGGCAGAACCCTCGGAGTATACGGTTTTGGAAACATAGGGCGCGCAGTAGCAAAAGTAGCTTTAAGCTTTGGTATGAAGGTTTTGGTTTTTACCAGGCATCCTTC
>JAEEGI010003265.1_pt1 | contig 38761 bp, 41 predicted proteins | sample 8958751 | NCBI WGS metagenome assembly JAEEGI01 (sample SAMN16246545, study PRJNA631951) | gut metagenome | biome: gut microbiome; feature: rumen; material: KS-attached | host: Bos | place: Iran: Karaj | collected 2018-10 | reverse complement strand
TTCAGGGTCTTCAGCATGAGATTCCTGGTATTCTTCCAGTATCTCATGCATGACTGTTCGTAGGTCCTCCAGATCCAAAACTACAGTAGAGTTCATTAGTTCTTGGAGGGCTGTTTTCTTTTCAGGTTTCATCGTTTGTGTTGATAAATTGGTTTTTGACTCTTTGGACCGTAGATATCCCGAAGCCAGTCAGTCGAGCCGTATTCCTGACGCTATATCCTCTACGAAGGAGCGAAATAACCTCCTTGTATTCGGCTCGTTTTGTCTCTTCGGATTTCACGGTCCCTGGTTTCCGTCCTACCTTACCGCCCTTCTCACGAAAGTTCTTATATCCAGACTGTAGGCGCCACTGGATATTCTCTCTTTCCATCTGGGCGCAGGTTCCCAGGACGGCTATAAAGATGGTCAGGAACGGGGACTCTTTTCCTTGCTCATCGAATATGGACAAGCCTTCTTTCTGGAAATAGATGTTGAGTCCCTTTTCCTTGGCGAGCATCACATTCTTCAGCACCTCATCCACATTACGACCGAGACGGCTGAGTTCTGAGATGAGGAGAATATCGATGCCCTGTGAAAAGCAGTATTCCAGGCACTCTAGCAGAACTGGTCTTTCGTCGTTCTTCTTGGCGCCTGAAATCTTTTCTTCGTAGGTTTTGGCAATTATGAGAGACCTGAGGTTGGCATATTCTTCCAGATCTCTCAGTTGCCGTTCGTTGCTCTGCCTGTCCCCGATACTTGAGACTCGGCAGTAGATAACGCAATTTCGGTTCATATTTTTCTTTGAATTCGTTGGCTACAGTTTCTTGTCGTGAATGTCAACGGGGAGCATGTTTTTTCTATTTTTTGAACACACTCCCCGTTTGAACACACTTCCTCTGGAAATGGAATCAAGGACGACAGTATTCCTGGCGTATCCTTTCCTCATAGTTCTCGACTTTCTCGACATCCGCGTCTATGGAAGGAACGAGATTGTCAACGAAGATACACTCTCTGGTAGCCGTGATTTTGTCAGAGCCGTCCAGGAGGTGATACATGAATGTGTCAGATCCGTCATCGTACAGAATCTGAACTTTTCCCTGATGCTTGAAACCGTTGACAGAGAATTCCACTCCATAACGGTCGGAAGAATCAGTGATAGGTCTGATGGTGTCCAGGTCGATTCCCCAGGACATCACCACCGCCGGATAGTATCTGAAGATTTCCAGAATATAACCGGCCATCTGAAGGGTCATTGATAATTGTTCCATATCTTCTTGATTTTGGCTTTTACGATTTTCACACAGGTCTTAACGACCTCTTTGAGCAGCACCCAAGTCTGAGGGAATGGGTCAATGAGGATGTTGTTTTTCATTTTGCTTTTGTGTTAAAAGGTATTCTATTGTGATTGCGAATAGTTCCTCTATGTAATCGAGAAGGATTTGTTTATCCTTCGGGTCTGTGATACCCAGTAGTTCAAAGGATTGCTGTAGTTCTGGATCGTCAATGGTCATATTCCTTCGATGAATAGGGTATACAAAGGGTAGTTACAAAATCCGCTGACTTCGTTCACCCCCATTGGAATCCCAAGCTTGTTCTTCTGGATGAAGGACTCAATCTTGGGATAGTTGTTGGTGTCGAGGAAGGCCATCGATTCTGACTGAAATGGGCTTCTGAGATTGGTGGTGATCACATAGGATTCACCATCTTCCGTTTCCATGACGACCGCCAGCGTACCTCCATGCTGATATTGGGAGGCTTTCAGGCTGACGGTCTTTCCGTTGTACTTGTAGGTTTTCTTCTTCATGATTTAGAAATAGAGTGATTTGACATCTTCATAGGTCATTTCCACCAGGTCTTTACGATATCCTCCAAGACCGGTGAACTCGTCCAAGGCCTCCGTCAAAGTCGCCTCGGGAAAGTAGGAAAGGAAGTTCGCCATTTGGTCCCAGAGCTCATCGTAGTCGGAGTCGTCATAGAGAGTTCCGGTTTTGCCATAGTAGCCGAATTCTTCCTTGTGGGGATATACGTCCTGGCAGGTTTCGATGATATGCTGGACGAAAGACAGAGTATTCAGGAGTTCTGATTTCTTGGTAAATTCTTCGTCCGTATGAGGTCTATAATAGCAGCAACTTATGTTTAAAACACATATTTCAAGCCCACGGTTTTTCAGGGCTTCAACATCTGTCATCATCCCGGTCGTTGTCTTGAATCCGAAGGCTTCATATCCGATTGCCTCCAAGAATTCCTTCGAGCAGAGTTCGGTCCAGCCACCTATGTTGGAGATAAGGTCGCTACTCCCACGCCGGTCGCATTGAAGTACGAACCGGCAGTCAGTGAAGAAGTCCATATCACACTTGCTGGAGCCAATGCAACCTACTTCTTCCTGTACGAAAAAGCAGCATTTGATGGATCTATAGCGTTGCAGGCATTTGAGGGCTATCCAGATTCCATTCTTGTCATCTGCCCCCAAGCCTTCCATTTGAATGTTGGCCAGGGAAAAGCCGAAGAGGACATCACCAGCTTCGACAACTTGAAAGTCCCGGCTGTGGGTCTTCTGTACCTGGTCCATATGAGCGACAAGGCAGGGATATGTTTCTGCCTCGCCTTTTTTCACGTAGAGATTCCCGATGTTATCCACCTCATAACGGGCATCGGGGACATTTCTTCTTATCCAGTCCTTAAGGAACTTTCGGAGCTTCTTTTCGCTTCCAGACGGACTATGGATCTTATAAAGCTGTTTGAGTAAATCCATAATAATCAGGCGTTAGTGTAGGGTTTGTTGGTTTGAGGGTTAAGGGCGTTGCAGTATTCCCCGGCAAAGAGGAACATGCTACCCTTGGAAACAGAGTCTTCGAGAGATTTCTTGCTGATGGTCCGGACGAGATAGACTTGCAGTTCCGGACTCCAGCAGTTGAAGGTGGTCAGTTCTTCCAGGGTCTCATAGTAAGCCTGGTCGTAGTCGCTGAAGTACCAATTCTTCTCCTTATAGGCTTTTTCGGCTTCCTCCAGACAGTCAGAGCAGCAGAAATCCATATTGATGAGGTCGGAGTGTTTCGCGTTCTCCTTCAGTTCCCAGTTCTGGCAGATGGGGCACTGGAAAACATCGTCGAGGTGGTAAAGTTCTCCATCTACCTCTCGAAAATCGTCAAGCCAATCCTCAGAACAGGACATAGCCTCTCCGTGATAATAGACGGTTGTTGTTTCTTCGTCCACATATTCCTGGTGGTATTCATCCCAGTTCTGATCGTCATCATCACACTCGTCATCATCGATACTGTACGAGGTGGTATCCAGGCAGTAGTCATAGCAGCAACGACCGGAATTGTAAGCCTTCTCGTTGTTGTAGTCATACCACTTGAAGCTATCCATATAGGAAAGTACATCATCAGTGGCCAAGTCGCACTTGATATGGAACATCTTATGCGAAAGAGAGTTTCCCTGTAGGTCAACTATGGCATTTGCATCACCACAGCCACATCCAGGGACTTTGTAGCAGTCAATCTCTCCGGCCTTGATGAGTTCGTCGATCAAAGCCCGCATCAAAACTTGGTTGCCATCAGTAGCATATTGACGGTCAAGATAGCGATAGACATTCCCGTCCTCGTCATAGACCTTGGGCCATAAGATTGCTCTGGCTATAACAAGGTCATCTTCATTCACAAGAAATGCAGCCTTTGCCTCGACTGCATTCTTATAGAAAGGGTGGTGGTCCTGGTCGACCATACAGCTGTGAAAGCATCCCACACACTCACTGGAACTGTAGATTCTTTTGAAATCATCATTCACGATAAGACGATTCTCAGGCAGCATTCCCATACAGTAGGACGTCCACCTTTGAGTGAAATCTTCTTCAAGCCACCTTTTCACAGGTTCGGGTAGTTCTCGGCCGTATTCTGTGGCATCGATAAGGTGATGAAGCATCTTCCCAGCCTTCATCTTATAGACTCGGCCGGATTGTTCCATGTTGCAGTATCTGATACTTGCACATGAATGGTCCTCACATATTCCACAGTAAGAATCTGTCGAATAGAGGTCGCTGTAGAAAGTGTCTCCCATCAGTTCTACACGATAAGGGAGATTGTCAGATTGGGATCCGCTGGCAAGGATTTGTTGCCAGACATGAGCCTGCATTTCGGCCATCGTCTTGAAGTTGATGACCTCATAGTTTTTCTTCTTGAACTGGTCCTTGACGAAGGCGAGCAGTATCTTGTTTTTCCTGCTCTTGCTTCCGTTGCCATGTTCTTGGATTCCAAAGCGTTCCTTGAAGCCTTCGAATCCGTTGAAATCGAATTGTAGCATTGTTCTATTGGGTTTGTGTTGGCTTAAAACGAAAAAAGGAGGAGAGCATCGTGGTGATACCCTCCTCCTCGGATGTAATCTTGGCACTAAAGGCCACGGATCAAGAGAGGAGCCAGTCGTAATCGTGATTGGTTCCTTCAAGAGACCGCTGAACACCCAGGGCCAGTTCGGTACAGTTAGCGTTCTTCAGCAGGAAGTTGTGAAGATAGCTTGACTTAGAGGCCTGGTTAAAGCAGTTCAGCATTTGAAAAAGATCTACAGAATCCCGTCCGTTGAGACCGAAGTGGCCGTTGACGAAATTCCGGGTGGCAGCATAGACCTGGGAATCTCCAAGTTCTATCTGAAATGGCAGTTCCCGTTTGTCCGCTGTACTTAAGCAGTTGTAGTATCTCAGCTTCCCAATGAGATGGGTAAACTGGTCTACGGTGATTCTGGTTCGCCCGAGCCCATCAAGGGACTTCAGGTTCTCCACGGCATTGAATTGTGAAAAGAGCTGATAGGCCGCAGCATATATTTCAGCAGGGCCGGTGGCTTCAATCCGGTCTTTCAAGCCGTCTTGTAGCGAAATCATCAAGTTCGAACAGATCTTTGCTCGATACGAGATATACGCCTGAAAAACCTCACTACTCTTGCGAGAGTGAAAGTTGATATCCTGGAGGCTTCTACAGCCGCCGAACGTCAATGTCGCCGGTTCACCCAGGATGTAAGTCTGTCTGGAAGTGATTTGGACGCAGAAGCATATACGCTCCCAGTACTTCGTCTTGTCAGATTCCAGAAGTTCGGATGTTTTCTTGTAGATGGCACTTGGGATTCGGCCTTGGGTCAAATGTGATGCCCTGATTTCGACCGGTCCAAAAGTGTCTTGTGGTAGTGCATCGTGTGCCGCCATCACAAGAGCCTGTATGAAGTGGCTATGCGGCACTACGATCTCTCCGTCAGCGTAAGAGGGCAGGATGCTTTCTTCTGTAAGCTCCTTCCAGCTGACGGCAGCAGAGTTTGCTTCGATAAAAGGCGTTGGAGCCTCTTCTTCGGTAGCAATCGGAAATGGTTCGACGGAGACTATCTGAGCCTCCGGAACATCGAAACCCCTCTGAGTCGGATATTCACGGACTCTTTCAGGGATTAGGATTGGATTGATTTCCATCTGTTGTTATTGTTTCGATTGTTGGTTTTCGTTTGATACCCTTGGACTTCTTGCGGATGATGGCCAAGATTTTCTTCATGTTCTTGGCCACCGTTCCAATCATATCAGCAAGGGCAATGATTAAGTCGATTATGTCATCGGACCCCTTCTTTGCCATTACACTTCAGGTGCGGTTTCAGGCTGGGGGTCTTCTTCGTCGATGACCTCAGTGTTGTTCTTCTGTGCTTTCCGCTCCTTGTGCTTTTTCCACAGGTCGGAGCAGATGTCGATTAAGAGGGCCAGGTCAACTAAGACGACAAGCGGCCCATAGATTTTTCCAAATAATTTGTTCATGATGTTTTGTGTTAAAGTGTTGAGTAATAAAATGTTCTGTATATAATTAAGGCTTTGATTAGGGTTGGGAAGGGGCAAAAAGAAAAGCCCTGTAATCATCACGACTACAGGGCCTGGAGAGCTGCCATCCCTAACCGGCTAAAGACTTGATGCCGGACAGCAAGTGAGATTGATATGGGATGGACGGTAGATTGCTTTCCTACAGATATAAGGGTTTTAAGGTTCTGAGCCAGGATCGGAAATAGAATCAATCCACACTTTCAGGGCCTTGATGCATCTGCCAATATCGCCTCGCACCCATTGGTAATTCAGAGCATTCGTGGCGACATGGGTATCAAGGTATCCCAATACTTCACTAGGAAGGGAATGCGTATAATCCGCGATGGCAATCTTCGCTTCGCGGACCCGTTTTTCCCAGCTGCGTTTGTCACGTGTCCTCTCCGCTAGATACAAGTTGGTCTCGAGTTCCTCCAGTTCGGAAACAATCATCTCCAAAGAATACTTCTCCATAATTCTCCTTATTTAAGATTAACAGGCATCAGCACCGTGCATTAGCCAGATGCAAAAATGAAGAGAATTCCAATAGGTTTTACGAATGAAAATGATTTGCTTGGATTAAGATAACTGTGGTTATTAGATAAATGCCAGCGAGTAATCATCAAGACCAATCAAGCCATTATCATATAGCTTTCTTAGCATCCTGGTAGAATTGACTCGGTTGCCTACATTTCTGAACAGTTTATGTATGACTTCTTCATAAAAATCTTTGTCCTGATACTGTTTTAAGGACTTGACATATGATGAGTTTCTGCTTTTGGCTTCAATTGCGGGATTCAGTTCCCCTTCAATCCTTTTTACGGAATCGTATCTCGCTAAGATATAATGTGCCAGAGCATCGCTGGCAACGAAAACATATGCCCCAGGGGTGACTGTAAAACGTCCCGTTCTAAAACCCTCGTGGTTGAGTGGCGATATCAGACTGATCAGATGGGGCGGCTGGTTGAAATCGGCCAGATGAGTGAAGGAATGATCCAATGTATTGGTTACAGGATTATATGCAAAAGCGACACTGTCACCATAGCTCACCCAAATGTATTCGCATGAAGCCACTTGCCAAATTGCAATAAGGGTTGCAAAGGATCCTTCATCATAGAACTTATCTAGGAAGATCCCTCCTTTCTGTTTGGCGAGTTCTTCGTGAGAATCATAGAATGCATCGGAAATGCCGTTCACCCAGTCATCGAATTCTTCAAATCTGGAGAAAGGGTTTTCTGGCAAGTTATCCACCAGGTAACGAGACCATTCATCGGCAAATACTCCCCCACCTCCGGCACCATCCGAGATGGCTACCATATTCTCCCTGACAAGGACGGCATCCTCGTTTATGCATTCGCCGAATTTGGTTATAGAAAAAGATTGTTTCGATTTCATGTTTATTTACTGGCCACAATGTTTGTCGGAGTCCCGATATCCATTAACTGAATGAGCGTCGACATCTCCGTATTTGTTGCCATCGCAACGAAACGCTTATCATCCGCGACATTGCGCAACTGGGCGACATCATTAGCATAACGAGGAGGAAGTAGGCTGGACATATCAAACAGGAGTTTAGCATACTCATTGTTGCCAAGTTCTGCCTTACTAACGGGAAACAATAACCTTTCTCCAGTATCTGGAGTGACATGAATGTTCCAAAGAAGAACATTACCATCATTGGTAAACTCGGATTTAATCTCATTTGCCTGCTGCAGGAGATCTTCCCTTGTTGTTCCGTTAAACTGTCCGTCTGTAATGTTAATGATGGTAGGAGGATAGCAATTCTTGGTCCCGTACTTCACCATCCATTCCTCAAGCAACTCTTTCGCAAGGTCAAAAGCCTTGTGAAGATGAGTCCAGGAACCCGTGTGACAGGCTTCAACCCACTGTGTTTTCTGCACTTCTTTAATAACCGGTCCCCTTCTTGTCTTTTTCTCTTCCCGTATGGTTATTGTCTTAAATGGGTGCTGAACCAGCTCTTCCGGTGAAACGAATCCTCTGCCCTCCAGTTCTCCATTCCAACCATAGTAAGCAGTTTCCCCATACCCGATGACGGCAATGTCATAATAATGCCGCACCTCGTTATTCTTCACACAACGTAGAACCAACTCGTTGATTTGCTGATTGACGATACGTGCTACCGCCTCAGCAAGTGTAACGGTTTCTCCATTAAGGACCGTTGTCCTACGCATAGAAACCGAGTGGTCTATCATGAAGATAAACGCAGTCGGTGTGCTTCTAGTAATCTGTGCAGTATAAGCCTCCCTGCTCTGAATCTGTTTCGGCTTAGCAGGAATGGAAATACCGAAATTCCCAATATTTGTGATGGCTTCAAGAGGAATTTTGTTCTTGATTAGCACCTCTGCCTGATAATATGGACGTTCATCCTCTGAGACATTGAAATGCTTATTCGCGATAACTGTCGGGAAGTGTATTCTATAAAAATCTTCAAAGGTGTTCCCAATCAATGCACCTCGTTTTGTTGCATTCCGGTCGGCGAATAAAGACGTTGTCTGGGCCATGATAGTAGGATCAATCTCTAGGATGACAGGATTTGCAATACGTCCGTCATTCATTGCGACATACATCATGGGATGCTCCCTTGTAAAGCTAACCCGTACATAAGATTGCAAGTTCTTTTCTCTGTCCAGATCACGCGAGAGAAGACCGCCACCAGGGCGCTTTATTGTAATTCCTTTTTGTTCGCAGTCGGCCCAGGAATACAGTCCTCCATTTGCAATAATAGACTCCAAATTCTCACGGTCGGTGAAATGATAGAGTTTCGTAATATTGTATCTGTCTAAAACGGCCTTGAATCTAGCCCAATCGGTTCTCTGAGACATATAGTATCAACTTTAAAAGAGTTCTCCTTGTTTTTCCTGTATTGTTTCCGAAAAGGGCGGGAGTCCCTCCACATACGCTTTTACTAAAGATGCATGAGAAAGCGGCTTCTTAGGGTTATCCACATCACTATTTGTTTCATAATCCAAAAGTACAATAATCTTTCCGGATTCACTAGCACTCTTAAGGCGTTCAATGATATGCTGAACCTTATTCTCCAATACCCACTTGTAAGAAGGGATATAAATCTGCTTTCTTGCCTCAATATAGCTCAACAACTCTTTCCCATTCACACCCTTTCTATGTCCAAGCGGCTTACCATACTTCCGTACAGTTCTTTTTAGGCCTTTCATTGTATCATTCTTGAACAGAGACGTATCCACATCACTATTCTCAAATACTTTCAGTCCCTGCCAGATTGCCTCGACACATGTTGCCGTAAAGCCGTCACTATATGGAACAGGAATACCTCCATGTGGATAAAATGGACTTAGTTTTACAAGGCTATCTTTGGCAGCACTTGTGACATCGGCAATAATCGATCCTGGATACTTCTTTTGAATCGTCTCCAGTTTTTTTCTTTTGGACTCTATAATAATCATATGCGAAACTGATGCTCCTGAGATTCATTAAGCCAGCGATAAGGATCTGATTTGTATTCTATTCCATTCGGAAAAACCAAATCCTTTTCACAAGGGCAGTTTTCAAAGGCGGATTCTTCTACTTTGGTAACTGACTTAGGAATATTAATAGTTGACAAATGAGTACAGTCCGCAAACGCAGCATAACCAATCTCACGGATAGAATCTGGCAGACGTACTTGTTCTAATACCTCACAATTATTAAAAACATATCGTGTAATTCTTGTAACTCCATCCGGAATGCTATATTCAGAGACATCTTTAGGCGCAAATGCTTCCAATACACCATCGATAATAAGGCTCTTATTATCTATAGAGAATTCAGATAAGAATGACTCAAGTGAATAGCAGTTCTCAAAGGGGCGATATCCAATAGAAAGTGTATGGCTACGAATGATCACCTTCATTAGCAAATCACAGTCATAGAAACAAGATGCGCCAATAGAGAGAATGCTTTCCGGAAAATCTATCGACTTGAGAGACCGACAACGGCAGAAGGCATAATCACCGATATATTCTAGACCATCCGATAAATGAACATCATTCAGGGATTCACATTCCTGAAAAGTGCTCGCACCTAATAATGTGACAGAATTCGGAATAGTAATTGAGGCTAATTCCTTGCAGCCATAAAAGGCTCCTGTTATCTGATAATCGTAGTTGCCATATTCATCCTCAACATGTAGTTTACCAATGCTTTTCAGACTACTAGGCAATTGAATCTCGTTTAGAGACTCACAACCACAGAAAACGCCGTCACATATTTCCTGAACGCCTTCAGGAATGAGTATACTCCTAAGTGATTTACACCCGCTAAACAAGTGACTACTTAGTTCAGTGATTGACGAAGGAAGGAGTACTGATTCAAGTGATACACAATCTTGAAAAGCATACCCCCCTATACTGGTAATCTTGCCATGAAACCTAATGCTTTTTAACTGATAGTTTCCCGAAAAACCTTCCCATGGAATAGATGTAACTGACTCTGGTACATCATAATCTGTGATAGCTCTTGAGATGGTAATTAATCGCCCGTTGACAATCAAATCTGGACTATCGTCTGGTATGCTAGGGCCATAAAAAGAAACCAAAGAATCACACCCATCAAATATCTTAGATCCTATCTCCAACAAACTTGGGAACCTAACGCAATTTAATGATGAACAATTCTGAAATACTAAGTCATCAATTCTTTTAACAGAATCTGGTATATAAACGGTTCGAAGCATTGAGCAACCACGGAAAGCCCCTTTTCCTATACTCTTTATTGACGGTAGGGAAATCGATGATAAAGATGTACACTCAGCAAACGTATCCTTTTCTATTGAGGATAAAGCGACCGGCAGTCGAATTGAGAGGAGTTTATTACAGTTTTCGAATGCATTCGACCCTATGTCAGAAACAGAATCTGGTATTTCGATATGCTCTAAGCTTTTGCAGTTTCGAAATGCATCTCTACCTATACATTTCAAGCTTTCCGAATTCATCCAAAAGTCGGAAAGAATCTCACAATTATAAAATGCAGAATCCCCAATCGCCCTTACTCGGAAAGGTGTTACAACTCTCTTCAACGCCTTGCATCCGGAAAACGCACTGCTGCCGATTCTTTCTAGAGTTGAAGGGAAACTAATCCTTTTAAGGTTGGAACAATTCGCAAAAGCTCCATTACACACACAACGAGTCCCATCTAGGACAACGTAATCGACCAAATCATTAGGAGCTTTCAATAACTTGACACGATCAGATGAGTATTTAACACCGGAATGGTCTATCCATGCTGAATCCAAGTCTTCGTCTTTAACTTCCGCAAAATCGCCAATATTATACCACTTATCCGTACCCTGCATTATAGGATCCTCAAGCTTATCCAAGCCATAATATGGCAGTTGATTGTATTTAATGCACCATCTGAAAGATTCTAGAAGCTTTCTCGATTCACTATCATATGCAATATCGTTACTTAATAATGGGCATGCGTCCGGATTAAGGTAATCATTCATTGAAAACAACAACCTGTCCTGTGCGCCGTACTGGCATAATAAGTAAGGATCATGTGAAATCAGTTTTAATGAGAATAAAATAGATAATAAAGAGAAATCATCAATATGTGAGTCAAACACTTTATTTGTCCTGTTAGGATGCCTAAAGTCCGGAGACCCAATCTCTCTTGCCTCTTGTCCACTCATACCAGGGACAAACATCCCATCATAATCGACCAAAACTAACTCTCCATCCTCCTTCACAATAATATTATCTGGTTTTATGTCACCGTGTGCAAACGAGGACTGCTTGCTGAGCCAATTCGCAAGAATACTGAATCTATATGCTAGATCCGCCAAATAAAACTTCGAATCGATATGCTCTCTAATATACTTATCAAGTGTCTTTCCCTCCACCCAGTCCATTAACAAGACTGGAAACTCTGTTTGCTTAGAAGTGGATGTATCAACAAATATTTCTTTGTCCAAGTACTTTACTTTGAGAAAAAAAGAAGAATTGATTCTATCAAGTTGCCGCGTTATAAGCTTATAGCTCTGTTCGCGTCCTTCCTGTTCACGAAGGAAACACTTAAGAGCATATTGCTTTCCTGATGTGTCCTCCATCTTGAAAACAACAGCGAAGTTTCCGCTGGACATGACTGGGCGACCTGTTTCATTTAAAACTGGATGAAGATCTTTAAGTTCCTCAAAACTATCCTCTGGTGTAAGAATAGCATCTATGTATTCTGACAGTAATGGAAAGACCATGCTCCGTAGATTAGACTATTTATTTGATATTGCCCAAATTAAAGAGATAATTCATCTGACTTGTCTTCCCCATCAATCATCATCATTTCTTTTCTTTCTCGATTGGTATGCCGTATTGTCAAAAGCGCTTGCATCGATCTCTATTTCAGGAGAAACATTAATCTGAGACAATGAAGTGCAATCGCAAAATGCCTTGTATTCAATCTTTTTTACCGAGGTGGGCAGAGAAACCTTAGTTAAGTCACGAGACTTGGCAAATGCAAACCAACCAATACTCTTAGTGCCTTCCGGAATTACATATTCCACCAGATTCTTCGGAGCAAATGCGACAATACACCCATCAACAATTAAACATCTGTTATCTTGACTGGCATAAATCGAATCAAAAAATTCGAGATTATCGCAACCATTAAAAACACCTTGTCTGATTCTTGTTATTGAGTCAGGGATATGTACCCGACTCAATTCAGTGCTACCGGACATCGCAAAAGGAGCAAATCCGTGAGCATTGTTAGGGATATGATAATCTGAAATGCCATAGGGCGCGAAAGCCTGAATCATCCCGTCAATAATCAGACATCGGCCATCCTCACTAGAAAAGCGGGAGTCAAAAGATGTCAAACGGAGACATCCATTAAACACTCCAGATCCAAGTTCCGAGACGGAATCAGGAATCCTGATATTCTCTAAAGACGAGCATCCGGCAAAAGCATCGGATCCGATGGACTCAAGCTGATATGAGAGTTGACACCGAGTCAAGCAGGCGCAGTTTTCGAAGACATGCCGACCGATTGATGTAACAGTATTAGGAAGGACAATCTGAAACAATGACCTACAGTTCAAAAATGCCTCATCACCGATGGTGGACAAATGCCTAGGAAAGTTCACATGGGATAAGGAGTTGCAACCACTAAACGATTTTCCTCCTATTACAGATATGGAATCCGGAAGATGGACTGTCTCTAATTGACCACAGTTCTTAAAGGTCGACCAGGACAATTCAGATATTTGACAATTCATTGTCACTATCTTCAGTGAACTGCAACCTTCGAATGAACACGCCCCTAGCGATTTTAGATTATAATATGGCATTTCTATTGAGCATAAAGACTGGCATTCATAAAAGGCATATGATCCAATTTCTACAACATCTACCGGGATATTAATCGTCCTAAGAGACTTACAACCTCTAAAAGCGCCGTTTCGCTCTTCTGATGAAGAATACTCGTCCACATGTCCAATAGAAACAACGGTTTCAGGCAGATTTATTCTCTCAAGTTCGATACAATCGCCGAATGCCATATTGTTAATGAAAACGACATCGTCGGGAATCGAATACGAAGATATCCCTTCAGGCGCAAAGGCGAGCAAATGGCCATTGCGAATAAGACACCTTTGATCGGAACTACTCAGAACGGAAATGAAACTTGAAAGCGATAGACAACCTCTGAATGCTCCATCACCAATTGCCTCAACTGTATCCGGAATGCTGACCTCTTTTAGTGAAGTACATCCTTCAAATGCACACTCTTCAATTGCTATAAGTCCTTCAGGTAATTGTATGTTCCGAATCCCACCACATCTTGAGAACGCACAACAAGCAATTCTTTTCAAACCTAGTGGGAAAACAAGACTTGTCAATGACCGACATTCTTCGAAGCAGGCGTACTTAATATCTTTTAATTGGCGGGGGAACACAATTTCGCATAGATTAATGCACCTTGAAAAAGCCCGACTGCTTAGAGTCTCAAGGCCGCTTGGTAAATCTATTCTAGTAAGTGATGTGCAATCCTTGAAGGCCTTAATGCCAATCTCTTTTAGATTATCCGGAAAACGAATCTCTGACAAGGCCGTGCACCCCAGAAATGCAAAATCACCGACCGAAATAACGGAATCCGGGATGAAAACACTCTCCAAAGATTCACACCCCTCAAAAACACCTTCATACTTATTGAATTCATGTGATCGATCATAATCTCTACTATTAATTGCTTCAAGAGAAGAAGGAAGATGAATGGATCGAAGAGATTTGCAACCCGCAAATGCACCTTGTTCAAGAGTCTTTACTCCTTCCGGAATCACTATATCAATTAGTGCACTGCAGTATTCAAAAGTCTCATCATCAATTACTTCTATCGATGAGGAAAGTCGAACACTTTTTAGTGAACTACAACCCATAAATGCATATTTCCCCAGATGCTTAACAGAATCCGGTAATATGATGTATTCAAGAGACGAGCACCAACTGAAAGCGCCCGATCCGATGCTATTGATAGAACTAGGGATACTGATGCTTTTGAGTTTGCCGCAACCTGATAACAATCCGTCTTCTATTAACTCGATCGAACTCGGGATATTAATACTCTCCAAATTGTCGCATCCTTTAAAAGCACTACATCCAATGTTTGTTATACCGTCATGGAGTTTAACGCTTTTTAGTGAATGACAACCAGAGAAAGCGTTATCGGAAATTATCGTGACATAATCAGGGACCACATAGCTGGTAATGCCTTTGTCACAGATCGTGATTAAGACCCCATTCACAATAAGGTGAGGCGAACCCATCGGATTCTTGTCACTATATATCGTTTTGAGGGAATCACATCCAACGAAGACAGATTCACCCATTTTTTCCACGCGATCCGGTAATCTCACTCGGGTAAGTGATTTACACCCAGAAAAAGCTCTATGACCAATTTTATATACAGAGTCCGGTATAAACAATGACTGAAGCGAAACACAATCTTTGAAAGCGGTTCCTTCAATAACTCTGAGCCTCGGAAGACATATTGTCGAGAGGGCCCCACAATCACTAAAAGAGTCCCAATCCAAAGTATCAAGGGATGCGGGAAGACGAATACTATTCAGACTCCGACAATGTTCAAAAGCCCGGGCCCCAATCCGTTTAACAGAATCCGGGATGTCTATAGTAACTAGACTTGTACAATACGTGAATGCCTCCACGTCTATTTTTGTGAGCTTTTCAGAACTCATAAAAACGTCCGAGAGTTTCCAACATCTTTTAAACGTTTCTCGTTCAATCATTGTTACGCGAGGTGGTATGCTGACTTGCTCCAGCGATTCACACTCGTTGAATGAAAGGGACCCAATTCTGGACAAAGAACTAGGAAACCTAATTGACCTAAGTTTACTGCAACTGGAAAAAGCCTTGCGGCATATGCATAGTGTTCCTTCCAATACCTCATACTCAACAATATCATGAGGCGCCCTCAGTAGACGAAGACGATCTTGACTATACGATACACCTTTTGAATCCACCCATGCAGATGCCAAATCCTCTTCTGTGGCATCTTCAAAACCATAATCCATTATTGGATCCTTGAATACTCGTAAGCTATCATAAAATATTTCATCGTACTTTAAAAGCCACAAGAAATCTCTCCGTATGTCATCTAAATCCCAATCAGACCTCCGGGAGTCATTTAACAAAGGACAAGCATCGGGATTTAGATAATCATTTGCTGAAAACAAAAGACGATCTTGAGCCCCATATTGACTTAATAGCTCAGGATTAATAGAGATCAGCTTCAAAGACAGCAAAATTGAGGTCAGGGGAAAATCATCGATGCGCTCATTAAACACTTGACTAGTCCGCTTAGGATGCCGAAAATCAGGTGAACCAATCTCCCTCGCCTCTTGACCCTTCATAGCCGGGACATACATTCCATCGTAATCCACCAAAACGATTTGCCCGTCATTCTTAATCAAAATGTTGTCGGGCTTAAGGTCACCATGTGCAAACGGTTGTTCATACAACCAATTTGCAAAAATACTAAACCTATAAGCCAGGTCCGCCAAATAGTATTTGGAGTCAATCTTATCTCTTAAATATTTATCGAGTGTCTTTCCTTCTACCCAGTCCATTAACAGGACAGGAAACTCAACCTGCTCGGATGTCGCGGTATCAACGAACATTTCATTCTCGAGATACTTCACCTTTAAGAAATATGGCGAATCAATCTCCTCTAACTGCTCTGCAATAAGTTTGTAGCTTTGTTCGCGTCCTTCCTGTTCACGAAGGAAACACTTAAGAGCATATAGCTTCCCCGATGTGTCTTCCATCTTGAAGACAACAGCGAAATTACCACTAGACATGACCGGCCGCCCGGCTCCATCTAAAACCGGATGGAGATCGTTCAACTCATCAAAACTATCCTCGGGAGATAGAATCGAGTCAATATATTCAGAAAGCAACGGGTATATCATAAGATGACGGATTCTAAGAGATGAGGATTGAATTATTGATTAACTTCGTATTCGACTATTTTGACCGGAAAACCAGCAAAAGCATCCATGTTGCGAAATTCTTCTGCTTTGCCCCTTGGGACCAAAACTGTTTCTAGAGATGTGCACCTAGTAAAAGCAGAAAAATCGATTGAAACCGAAGATGACTTGAACTTTATTGACTTTAGTTTTTTGCAATTCTCAAAAGCATAATCTCCAATAGTTTGTAATCGTGTCCCTAGTTCTACTTCCTCTAGTGAATTACAATTTGCAAAAGCAGATTGATAAATGGATTTGACAGAATCCGGAATACATATTCTTTCCAGTGATGAACATGATTCAAAACCATAAAAGTTTATACGATCTAGCGAATTAGGAAGAGTCACTTCTAACAACGAATAGCATTCAGAAAAACATCCCCAACCCAATTGTTTGACAGAAGAAGGTACAATTATAGTTCTAAGATGCTTTGCTCCTCCAAAAGCATAGTCACCGATTCTTGTCACATTCTCAGGAACTCTGTAATCAATAGGTTCATCAGCGACAAAACAAATCAATTCGTTGTTCTTAATAAGACAGTGATGATCCTCGCTTGCATCTTCGTGATCAATCTCTTTGATGGAAGAATGTGCGAACTGCGCTGGATCGACATCTAAAGACTTTGGATAATGCAAAACACGGATGGGTGCACATAAAGAAAACGCTTCATCCTCGACGTGAAGAACATTTTTGGGGATGGAAAACTCATCCAGTGGATCCGCACTCAATACCCTAACCAAATGGCCATGGATAACAACACTATGGTTTTCAGAATGAAAGTAGTTTGATCTAATTGACTTAATAGAATAGCACCCTTTTAATCCCCACAAATCTTCATAGTAAAGCAACGTGTCTGGAATAGTTATCTCCTCTAGAGACGAACAGCCCGAAAAGGCATCACGACCGATTCCTAGCAACCCATTTGGCAGTTCTATCTTTTTAATGCTTTTATTGTTCTGAAACGCATCAAATGCCAAGAAATGGGTTCCTGGCATTAGCGTTACCAACGAGTCTGTGACATTGCGCCCAGAAAGAAGGCATTTTTTATCTTTACTATATATTAATTGATTATCACGCGAATAAGAACGGGAATACTTAAAGATTTTGACAAGAGTTGGATTCTTTAATCTTAAAAGTTCTCCCTCGACGCCATCCAATGATTTGTTCGAAATGGCAATTAACAATAAACCAAGTAACCTTTGAGATTCATCATCTAGTGATGAGTAAGCATCGTTTAAGACATCATTCCCCCAAAGATCTTTAAAATCGCTCTCGCAGAAAAGAAGCCCGTCCGGATTAGACGTACTGTTCCATAATTCCGGGTTGTTCGCTATCATTTTCAGTGAAAGAAGAATGACAATCAAGGAGAAATCATCTATTCTCGAGTTATAATCCTTGACCGTTCGAAGAGGATGTCTATAATTCGGTGAACCTGATTCCACCGCCGACTTATACTTAAGTTCCGGCACATACATTCCGTCATAATCAACCAGAACAATGCTTCCATCCTTCTGTACAATTATATTATCTGGTTTAAGGTCACCATGCGCGAAATCCTGTTTAATAAGCCAGCTTGCCATCTCTCCAAAAGAATATGCAAGATGCTGCAATTTGATGTCGGAATCTTGGTTTTGACGAACATATTCATTTAGGGTCAGTCCATCAACCCAATCCATGACCAAGACCGGGAATTCGCTTTGCTCGGAGTTCGCGGAATCAACAAACAGTTCGTGATCATAGAAGTTCACATTTACGAAATAAGGGGAATATACTTCGCTAAGTCTTTTTGAAATACACTTATATCGGTCATTCCGTCCCTCTTGTTCACGCAAGAAACACTTAAGGGCATAATAGCGCCCGGATGAATCTTGCATCTTGAAGACCACGGCATAGTTACCGCTTGACATCATCGGACGTCCAGCCGAATCTAGAACAGGTTTCAACCCCCTCAGTTCTTCAAGGTTGTCATCTGCAGAAAGAATGGCTTCTATGTATTCCGATAATAATGGATACATGAAATCAGAAAACTATCCTAAAATAGAAAAAACTCAAAACTCAAGTTGGAACCCACTCCCCTTCAACCGGTCATAGTTCTCTTTATCGAATCTGTACTTCAGCGGTGTCCTGGTTCCGTGACGTGGTGTCCCGTCATTAACTTCTGTCAAGATCTCATAATGCTTCATCTTATTGGCAAAATTGCGCCGATCAAACTTGACCTCGAGAATAGATTCATAGAGATTCTGTAACTGAGGGAGCGTGAAAACATCAGGAAGAAGTTCAAAACCTACAGGCTCGAAATGGATATCCTTCTTAAGACAAGAAAAAGCATCACGAAGAATCTTGTCATGGTCAAAGGCAAGTGACGGGATATCAGACAAAGAAAACCAATCTGCCTTTTCAGCATCAGTATCGGCTTGAACTTCGGAAAGCTTAACCAGTGCATAATGAGCAATGGTAATTACACGTTCGCGCGGATCACGTTTGATATCACTGAATGTGCCGACTTCTTTGAATTCCTTGACCGAAAGCTTTAATCCGGTTTCTTCTTTAAGCTCTCTGGCAGCAGTATGAGCGACTGTTTTGTCTTTTTCAACATCCAAAAAGCCTCCAGGCAGTGCCCAATCGCCTACGTACGCAGTGGTACTAGCTTCTTTTTCCTTCCCTCTTTTAATCAGAAGGACTTTCAGTTCTTTGCCGTCATATCCAAAAACGACACAGTCCGCTGTCACTGCAGGATGGGGATATTCATAGGTGTATTGACCTTTCTTAGCCATTGTTATTGATGTGTTTTCGCAAATGTAATTAAACTCTGACATAATTGCAAACAAAATGCGTACTATTTACGCAAAAATGGCAGAATTATGAAAATCTGTCAGTTTGAGTAATATTTACACAGAATAATTTGCAGATTCAGATTTTGGCATTATCTTTGCGTAAGATTTACACACAAATTATCCAACTATCAACTGTCATGAACATCATGGAAATCATGGGCTTCAAAAAGAAGGGAGCCGAAATGCCAAACGAATCGAAAGAAGAAAGACGGTTTAACTTCCATTTCTCCAACAAGTACACGCGAGAGAAAGATGAGACGCGTATCTACAACCTAATCATCCTGGATGAAAGCGGATCCATGGACGCCATTCGGTCTCAGGCGCTCAGCGGTGCCAATGAAACCCTGCAAACAATCCGTGCCGCCCAACAGGAGAATCCTGACGATCACCAGATGATCACGCTGGTCACCTTCGACACCGGCGCCCGCAGGCCCTTTGTCCGCACCATCATCGACACGGAAAAGATCGAAGAGGTCCAAGACCTGACACCGGAACAATACCAGCCCTATGGCGGAACTCCGCTTTACGATGCGATGGGACTTTCCATCACCGCTCTCCGCGAGTTGGTGAAAGAAGGTGATCATGTTCTCGTCACCGTCATTACCGACGGATTCGAGAACAGTTCTCACCATTATACCGCGGACATGGTCAAAGAGATGGTGGAAGCCTTGACCGCTCAGGGATGGGTCTTCACCTACATCGGTGCGAACCAGGATTCCGGTCAGACGGCAAGCGCCGTGGGAATCAGAAGCACCATGGACTTCAAGGCCACGGTTGAAGGGTCCGCCATCATGTTTGACAAGATGCGCTCCAGCAGTCGGGAGTACTACAAGAAAGTCCGTCTTCAGAAGCTGACTGGCGAAGCCATCGACTTTGAAGAGGACTTCTTCGCCGAGAAACAGGTGCTGAACCGTGTAACTCCGGACAACATTGAAGAGCTCGGTGAAAACCAGATCTTCGTCTTCGGAAGCAATCTGGCCGGAGACCACAGCGGTGGTGCCTCCCGTCTTGCCTTGGAAAAGTTCGGTGCCGTCAACGGGCAAGCCCGCGGCCTGCAGGGACGGAGCTATGCCATCCCCACCGATGGAGTCACTCTCAGAGACATCGACAGATCTGTAAGGGAGTTCATCCAGTTCGCCGACCAGCATCCGGAAATGACGTTCCTCGTCACCCGCATCGGATGCGGCTCCGCCGACTACACCGACGAGCAGATCGCCCGGCTGTTCGCCTATGCTTATAGCCTGCCGAACGTCTTCCTCCCGGCCTCCTTCTGGAAGATGCTGAACTACCGGTACAGTCAGTACTAATCTCCACAATCGCCCTCTGGGATGTCCTGGAGGGCGATTTGAAACTTTATTCCAAAACCGACGTATATAATACCGCCAAACACAAAACCACAAATTACGAATGAAAGTATTCCACCTCAAGTTCAACAAAGAAACAGATGGCTGCTGGTACATCGATTTCCCCGGTTATCCGTTTGATCACCACAACCTTCTCATGGTCGCCGGGGCCGACCTTCTATGCGAGTATGTCGCCCAAAAAGAAGGTCACCCCGACTATGCGGTCGTGGATGTCACCACCGGCGGCAAGAGAAAAGACGGAAGGGAGCCGGATATCGTAATGACCCGCTTCAAGAAAGGATATGGCGCCCACTATCATGTAGCCGACGGTTCCGGGGAGATTCCGGTCGTGAATCATCATGGAAATCACCTGACCATCCCTACCGCGTGGGTCTGTCCGGTTACCTTGCTGGTTCTTTTTTCCTACCCAAGGCAGATAAACATCTATCTCAAATAAGTGGCTGTTTCACAAAAGGATATAAATCACTACATTTGAGCAATCAAGCCCCACGAAATGAATAGTTTGCAACGTTTTTTGGATGCCCAGAAGGAAGATTACTATATTGCCCTTCGTGAAATGAAGGAAGGGGCAATACGCACCCATTGGATGTGGTACATTTTCCCTGTTCACAAAGGATTGGGCAGCAGCGTCATTGCAAAGAAATACTGGCTCGATGGCCAGGAAGACGCGAAAGCCTTCCTGGCCCATCCAGTCCTAGGTAAGCGTCTTCGTGAAATCATAGAAGCCATCCTGACGCATCCTAACAAAAGCATCCGTTCAATCATGGGGTCGGGAGTCGATACTTGGAAGTTCAAAGCATGTATGACTCTCTTCGATACCCTTTCACCAAACGATATCTTTGCCCAAGCGCTGGTTACCTTCTATAATGGAGAGCGGGACAATCGTACTCTTAAACGTATTTCGGAATAAAGACAAATGATATGAGGAAAGTATTTACCATAGCGGTTTTCTGCCTCTGCGCCATCTCCTGTGGCCAAAGTTCACATAAAACGGAATCAAAAACCCGAGCCCAGCTCCATAAGGAATTCGTCGAGGTCATGTTGGACTCCACCGTTTCCTGGAAACAAGTGACCGATGCTGTCAAACCCTTCGTTGACAGTATTTGTGTTGCCGCAGCAGACGACGCAAGTATCGACAACAGGATGTTCGCCCAGGAATGGGGGTATGTGACCATCGGCGCACTAAGTGACAAATACATCGAACTGAAAGACGCCGGAAAAGACGTTTCGGCGGATGAACTGTCAACGATTCTGGATCGACTGGCCGATGCCATGATGCTTTGGTTCTATTCTCCCGATGAACCACTGCCGCATCTTTGGCGGGATCATTACTACGCCTGCCACCAGCACGCCGAAGAACCGACCAATGGCTTCTTCCATCTAATGGTAATTCTGCCTACTGAAGATCAACCCGAGCCCATTCTCCGGATCTTCTACCCTGATTCAGCCGAAGGAGCTCCGATGATTGTATTCACCAAGTACATTGAAGGCAGAGGTATAGAAGAAGATGAAGATAGCCGAGATTTCGTCATTCTTGAAAACTGGTCACCGAAGGATTCTGTCGAGGAAGGGTATCCCATTGTTGCTGAAGGAGACGCGGCAATCGTAGAGAAAATGTTGCAAAATGATGTCGCGTACCTATTGTTCCAAAGTGGAACTTCGGATAATGGAGACCCGGGAGAGACGGAGATCGCCCGCCTGTCCCTTGATTCATTTCAAGAGATGTGGAAGAAGAGAGTTCACTGAGGAGAATTATAGTATCTGTCTTAACAAAACAGGACGTAATTGTAGAGCACTATGGAGATACCCGCCAAAATCGAATCGTATATCCTAAATACCTATAAGAAACCTACTGTCTCTCACTGGAAAAACGGACGAGACCTCCTTGACTGGTATCGCCGTTGGGCAAAATACTGTCTTGATACAGGCATTCTTGTTGACGGTGTCATCGAGTTGATGAAAAAGCACCCCATCCCCATCGAGATGGTTAGAGCATACGGGTTCTCCTCCGGTTTAACACCGGAGGAGAATGCTCAACACATCTTGAACCTGCGTCATAATCCGGTCGAATACGATTCTCTTGCAAAACCGAGAGTTAGGGTCACGAAAAAGAAGATCTCCGAATTCAGACTGAATCTTGAAAAAGAACTGAGGAGGATTTGGGGTGACAACAAAGAGTCATTGGAAGAGGCAATCAAAGAGCATTGTTATCAGTCCAAGGATGAAGAAATCGCCGGCTTTATTAGACGTGGTATGAAAGCGAATGATTGGGCTAATAACATCTACGACTACCTCTGAAATAACCATCCCAAGGACAATCGACATTTATCAATAGTGAACACAGAAAGAATATGAAGATTCTCGGAATCTTGCTCTTGATTCTATTTCTGATTGTCATCGCCAAAATGATTTGGGTGGCAATCATGACAAAGGATATCGGGTCGTTCGAGTCAGAGCGGTCCGATATACTGAGAAGGCGTAACTACCTTCTTGAGAAAGTCATTACAACTCCGCAAAAGTTGGTAGATTCAATGCCTTCGGCCGTCGGCACCCACTTCCAGGGAGAGTGGGCGATTTACTCGACATCTATGCTCTCCGCGGCCCTCGTGAATATCGCAAAGCTTTATCCAGAGACCCAGATAGATGCCGCAGAAAAGATAGATAGTTTGATTCAGATTACCCTGTCACCAGAGCTTCGGCAATATGATGCTTCTTCATTTGGAGAAGATCCTCTTGACAGTCTTAGCGGGGACAAAAGCCATATTTCCTATCTGAGCCTCCTGGCATGGATGATCAGTGGGTACAAGACAGTGGGCGGAGATGGGAAATATGATACCTTGTTCGACAAACTCTGTACGACCATGGCAAGGAGAATTATGGACAGTCCTGACTTCAATCTGCCCACTTTCCCGCAATCCTACATTTTTGTCCCGGATATGCTCGTTGCCATCGTCGCGTTGGCGAACTATGCGAAACTGAACGGAGGCAAGTATCAAGAGGTCGTTGACATTTGGCTGGCGAACATGAAGGCGAACCACATGGATCCGGATACGGGTCTTATCACATCCTATTACGACGAGACGCATATCGCCAAATCCGTGCTGGGGTCCTACTCAGCCCTCAGTGTCTATTATCTGACATATATCAACGAAGACTTTTCACGAGAGCAGTACGACCTATTGAAAAAAGCTTTTTTGAAGAAAACGCCCTTCACGGGATTCAGAGAATGGGTTAAAGGAACACAGGGGGCTGAATTCGTCATGGACTCCGGCCCTGTCATCTTCGGCCTGAGCCCCACAGGAACGGCCTTCGGGATTGGTGGGGCCACTTATTTTCAGGATTCCAAGTTAAGGAAACGATTCCTCCGAACCGCTGAATGGGCGGGCTTCACCATCTCTTCGAAGCGCTTCCGTCACTATCTCCTGGCCGACTACGTTCCTGTCGGAGAGGCGATTACGCTCGCCATGCGAACAGTTGTCCCTTGGTATTAGTATTTGGGTGTTTTATAGTTATGTTTTTTTTTATTTAAATTTGAACGACAATAATGTCGTCGCATTTGCCACATATACTTGGGACCATACTGCAGGTTTTGTTTTTTGTTGCGGTCGTTGCTATTCTGCTGTTTTGGGATGAACTACTAAGTCCCATAGTCTTAACCTAATGAATCACTGTTGTTTGCAAAAGACATGACATCTTGACACGAATCTATAAGATTATCGTTATCTTTGTAATATGTTTATAGAATCACAAAGTATATCTGGTACAATGCATAAACTACCCCAATGGCTTGATTCTTTTATCTTCGAGTCACTAGGTGCAAAGTACTGCAGGAGTAATGCTGATATGACCGTGATAGATTGGAATCGTGACGAAATTTTAAAATATCTGGGAACATATTTTCCCCGAAGCTATACGGAATCTTATTGTATTTTCAAGCATATTCTTACGAACACCAGCCTATTTAAGGGACGGAAAGAACTGTCCCTCCTTGATTTTGGATGCGGTACTGGAGGAGAGGTCTTTGGATTTGCATCGGCAATAGCAGAGTGCCGACACGAGGTCGAATCTATTCAAGTCAAGGCAATTGATGGAAACCAGTTTGCTTTGAACCGCTTCGATGACATTCGAGAAGAGTTCAATAATCATCACACTCTACGGATTCGGAGTAACCCCTCTGCTATCCATATCGAGGACTTCTATGACTTAAGTATCCTGGATTCGATTCTGGGCGATAAATACGATGTCATTGTTTCATTCAAGGCAGTATGCGAGTTCGTAACTAAGCAGCAGTTTGAAGAGAAGAATGCTTATGAGCACCTTTCTAAGTTCATGATTCCCAGATTGTCAGATAAAGGGTTAATGCTGCTTGTAGATGTGACCACAAAAAACAATGTCTCTCAAGAGTGGCTTCCGGACATGATGGATAGGGGGCTTTCAGCAGCCGGAGCAACTGTAATCGCCAGGAATCGAGGGCATAATGAAACATTCACTGTATCTCATTCCCACCAAAGTCTGGATACAAGTAAGATTGCATGGCGACTAATCCGTCCGAGTTTTACCGGTAATAATACATAGTAGATATGGCGAAGAAAGATTGGATGATCATTGAATCCGAACTAGATGAGGATCAGATTAAGGTACTAATGGCAACCAATGACAAATCGTGCCTTGTCAGTGGATGCGCCGGTAGTGGAAAATCCGTTTTGGCACTCATTAAGGCGCAAAGAATTCAAAAGGAGAAAGGCGACAATTACCAAATTATCGTTTACACTAAGGCTCTGTGCAATTACATGAATGCGGGTCGTGAAACTTTGGGCTTGCATAATGATTTTTACTTTCATGAAGAATGGCGTTGGAAAAAAACCTTGAAGAGATACGCAAATGGCCAGGCATTTATGGTATATCAATATGATGATAACGGGAAAAAGGTGCCGAATATGCCCAAGGCGGATTATGTGATTGTAGATGAGATTCAAGATTTTACTCAAGAGGAGATTAAAGAATTCATCGCTGCCACAAATAAGAATTTCTTCTTTTTTGGCGATACTGCTCAATCCATTTACGAGGGGTTGAAAAACACAATGCCTGTTAATGGCATCAATCGATTGTTCCCTTATGACAAGGAGCCCAAGAATTTCTCGCTCTATAGAAACTATAGGCTTCCAGTTCCTGTCGCTCGAGTTGCGCAGTACATAGGAATAGATCTAGAAGCATATGATGAGAAGACGTATAAGAGCCAAGAAACTGCTGTTCCAAGGGTTATTCGATATACCGATTTGAATGCTCAGATAAGGGCAATTGCTTCAATTATTAAAAGAGGAGGGCTAACCGACGTCGGCATCCTTCTACCTCAGAACGAGGATGTTAGAGGTGTTTGCTCTTTATTAAACTCATATGGCGTTGATCATGAGGCGAAATATGAAGATAAGGAAAATTGGCGCAGTAGTGTGAATAGCCTCAATTTTAGCACATCTAACCCTAAGGTAATGACATATCATAGCGCGAAAGGATTACAATTCGAGACGGTATTCTTACCATCTATAAGCCCGCTCTCAGATAATCCGAAACGAAGAGTTTCCGAACAAAAAGCGCTATATGTTGCAATGACGAGAACTTATCGCTATCTTTATGTGATGTACTCGGGAATACTTCCGGCACCTTTGAGCAAGGTTCCTAGCACGCTCTACTCAACAACAGAAACGGATATTGTAGAGGATATTTAGTATGAAGACGTATTATATTCCAACCTCGTCGTTGAACTTCAATAATATACTCTCAAGTGAGAGTATTTCACCGAAGGCCTTCTACCGAAACAGGTCGTTCGGATATAGCAGATGGGCGTCCATACCTGAAAATCCCTACGAGAACTCAATCGTCCTGTATGATCAAATCGGTTCCTTCGATCGTCCGAAATCCGATTATGAAGATCATCCTCTGCTTGTTGAAGCAATACTGGATGATTGCCAGGAATCCAAATTGATCCCGATAGACGAGCATGCATCATTATGTGACTTTACCATTTATTTGGATCCGTTTTCGACCAGGATCTTCTTCTTCTCCGAAAACGATCTGAGAGTGGCGTTGTCCCTCTCAGACTCGAGTATAGAGACCAAATTCGTTCGTCTGTATCAGAAAAAGATATCGGTTTCCTCGCGTCCTTCATACACTTATTCCTTGCCTGAGTCTTCCACAGAGAAGCAACCGCTCGATCTGAATGAGATTGAGAAGGATAAGCGTATCAACCGGATGAAGGGCCTTCTTTATGGGTATTATATCGGAGGTCTACTTTCCGGGTCCCGCGATGACGTTGTCAAACTGAATACACTACGGGAGATTCAGAATATTCTCGCTGCAATTTTGGCGAGCTTTGAGCATAAGGCTACCCCCCAACAGCGAACAAGGTTGAAGGAACTGTATTCGGGTCTTCAGCCTGAGATACCTTTCTTCACCAAGCTATCCAGTCTCGTTTCCGAGAGATCGCTATTTGACGCCATTGTTTTGCTAGTTCGTGGGGAATATGGTTATATTCGAGGCGAGTTTGATGTAGACCGAAAGATTTCCCAATTGCTAGCTGCAACATCTCAGGAGGGAATGAATCCTGTAATGGAGGAGATTAGCGTTCTCATCCGTCAGACAGAGAATGCTATGTCTAATACGGTTCACCCCATATCCGTTCTTGACGGGGAACTGGTTTTGGGCGAGGACTTCTCTCCAAATCTTAACTTGCAAAGTGTACCGGATGAGGATAAAACGCTCTATAAAGCTTGGATCGCCGAAGTGTTATCGAAAGATGAGTATTCTGGCAAAATCAGCACCTTCAAGGAGTCCTTGTCCGATGATGTTACGCGTAAAGCCAAAGAGGTTTGCACGGCGGAATGGAAAGGGTCGTATCCCGAAGTCACTCTTAATGCCCTGAGGCGTCACGTGAGAGGTGATGAGTTCAATCATGTATGGAATAACGATGTCCTGTCATCGTTAGCCGCTGTTATCATTCGGGGTGATGACTGGCAGAAATTGCTTCAGTTTATGCAAGAGAGAGTGATGACGGACTATCGGATTGCTTTCTCCATGTATGGGACAATCAATGGTTTTGCCAATCTCCCTCGTGATTTTACGGATATCCTATTCTCTAGAGACAGTAGGTATATCGCAGATGTATACCGTGAGATATATGGTCAGTTATTTGGGAAGGATATCACAACTCCTACAAAATCTGCCCCTATCATGGCCGAGGTAATGCCAACGCCTATCGTTGAAGATATGCCCGACTTTACAAATGAAGGAGAAATCAAGGATTCGCCAGAAACGAAACCGGTCACGATGGGACAGGAGACGCCTATTGGTTTTGATTCGCTAATGAGTGAAATCGTGGCCAAATGCACCGGAGCGAAAAAAGACGAGCGAATATACAAGGAGCTATATGTCAGGTACGGAGGATTGACTTTGGACTTCGTTGAAGCGGTTAAGACTGATGCTTCACTGAATAAGGGGAAAGGTGCTCAGCAGGGCGTTCGTCAGCTTTTGCAGAAAAAGGTTAAGCCCTCGAAGGATAGTAAACTGAAGAAAGAGGATTCTCCGGTAACACAGACTAGGACAGAAACGTCCTTGTTTGCGGATTCATATCAATCTACGGGATACTTTCTGACCGATTTTGATTTCCTATCAAACAACACGGAGTTCATTGCCATCATATCCCGCGCGAAGAAGAGATGGATTGATGATCTGATCTGGTTCATTGATGCACACAAGCCCGAGAGTGAAGATTCATATTATAAGGGAAAGCTCACAGACAATAAAACGGTTATCAATCAGTTTATCAATTTGAAGAAAGGATTATACCGCGAAGCAAAGGATTTTTTGTTCAGAACCTACAGTATAAATGGATGAGAGGGTTAGAATACTGAGGCAAAACGGAGAAGTTGTCGACGGTGTCGCACCGGTGATAATATCTGCCAGCCGTTCTACTGACATTCCTGCCTTTTATGCCAAGTGGTTTATAAACCGCTTGAAGGCCGGGTATTGTGTTTGGTACAACCCCTTTAACCAGAAGCCCATGTACATTTCCTTTGCGAACACAAAGGTTGTAGTCTTTTGGACGAAGAATCCGGAGCCGATGATTCCGTACTTGAACGAGCTGGATAAAAGGGATATCCACTATTATTTCCAAGTAACGCTGAATGACTATGTGAACGAAGGGTTTGAGCCTAACGTCGGCCCAGTCGAACATCGCGTGGAGGTTTTCAAGAGTCTTTCTGACTTAATAGGAAAGGAAAGAGTGATTTGGCGTTTTGATCCTCTTATCGTCACCCCCCAATTGACGGCTCGTCAGCTTTTAACGAAAGTGTACCATGTCGGAAATCAGCTGAAGGGTTATACAGACAAATTGGTCTTTAGTTTTGTTGACGTAACGTCATATCGCAAAGTCCAAAACAATCTCATCAAGGAAACGCCATACTTCATCAAGGGAACGGTTGATTCTGCTGAACCTTCTGGCAGTTATCTGGAAGAACTGGTGGAAGGACTTGCAAAACTTAGGGATTATTGGCGGAGTGAAGGATGGGATATTACGTTGGCAACATGTGGGGAAAGTATCGACTTGGACAAGTATAGAATTGACCACAATAGTTGTATTGATGGCGAACTAATGGAACGCCTTTTTGCAGATGACAAAGAATTGGTTTATTATTTGAGAACGGGTAAGCTCCCCGAACCCGATTTGTTTGGCAATTTCCCCGAAATCCCAACAGTCAGGAAGGATTTAAAAGACAGGGGGCAACGTAAGGTATGTGGTTGTATGATAAGTAAGGATATAGGGATGTACAATACCTGTCGCCATTTGTGTGTGTACTGTTATGCTAATACTAGTAAGGATGTCGTTCTGAGAAATAAGGAACGCCATCGTGATGATTCCGAAAGTATTATTGATTGATCTCTTCAGTTTAATTAGCCATGTCGAAAAATGATTTCATGCTAGATCCTACCGATTTCGACGATGTGCCTCCTTATTCTGGGCTACAACCTGAGCAAATCCAGTTCTTAAGCTGGCGAGTCGATTCTTCAGCTTTAATCATTGGTGATCCTTATACGAGGAAAACCTCATTGGCCTTATGGAAGGCAAAGGGGCTTGTGGTTGAGGGGAAGAGCTGCCTTTATATTGGCGGGACTTCATTATCGTTGAAATTCGTAAAGCATGCAGCAGTCGCCCTTGGCCTTTGTAGACTACAATTCGCGACATTTTATGAAGTAGCATCTAGAGGGTATCATTGTGATGTTATAATACTTGACGATTCTCAGTTGTTAAGTATAGAGCAGATTCAAGCTATTAATTCATTAGCTGGATTCTTGTTATTGTTTGGGGATTACTCCCATTTTCGATTCGAAAAGACTGAATCTGAGACAATTAATAGCATATCCGAGACTCTTGGATGTCGTGTCTTTTCATTTAGCAATCGATTTAGTGTATATTCAAGTCAATACAATTTCTGCCAACTGATTCCAAGATTATCAAATACAATTTATAAATCAACAAAGTTTGGCTCCCCACAACCAATAATAGCTCAAATCGGCTCAATTGAGAAACAATGCACGACTATTATACAACTTGTGAACGGGAAAGAATTGGATAATGTTGGAATTCTATGTCTTACAAGAAATATGGTAGAATCAGCATATTCAATCTTTAAGAATCATGAGTTTTCAGTTGAAGCATATTTACCAGGAAGAGAAAAAGGTATTGATACTATCGATTTGAGTTCGACTAATCCGAAAATCACAACGGTTGCTAGTTCGGTTGGGACTCATTTTGACACGCTGTTTTTAATTGGGCTTGATTCTTTTTGTGGATGGAATAATCTAGAAGATGTCTTTAAGATTGCCGTAACCAGGGCCCTTGAAGAATTATATGTTTTCTATGATAAGCAATTGCCAGAATTCATAACGTCCTTACCAAAGTCACGTTATAGACCAAATCTCTACAATCCAGATATTGTTTTGTTTTGAGTCATAGTAGAGTTTACCTCTATAAGTTCAGCCACACGAGAATCAGTATTCAATCATGGATGATAAGAATTGTTTTATTACCGGACTTTTGTGGCAAGAGTATAATCATGCATTACGTGGGAACATCCCTATTTGGGATATCTCCAACGAAGCCACCATTTTATATATCGACATTCCCCAAGAGAATGATTTCTGGATAAATGAAGATGGAGATGAACGTTGGACAATAACCATTGTTCTCGTATGCAAATCTAAAAGCGAGGAGAATACCCGCTATGGTTTTGTTTTTAAGTGCTATGCGAGATCATACAATGAAGTATCGGAAGTCACAAGCTTCCTTAGATTAGGCCATCATCGAATTACAATTGAAGGGTGGGATGAGGTAAGTAATCGTTGGTTGGATATTGATCTCCATATCAATCTTGGCGGTAGAGATGGTTTCACTTGCATTTCAATAATAGACAGTTTTTATGTATAAGTTTTTTAGGTGGCCTATAAAAGACATAACCGCTTCAATGTTTGCAAACGACACGAATACAAGAATAGTTTGCCATGATATCTTTCGAAGAATACGACAGAGTGCATAACCCAAAGAAGATGTCTAAAACCGAGGCCATAATCGGACTCGTTCTTTTTGTGTTGTTTCTGGTCTATTTCATCTTCAATGTAATAATTGTTGATTGCTGACCGATTGCGTTCTTATTTTTACCTACATCTTTTCCTAAACAGAGATCTCTGGAGCAGGAGAGAAAAGATTGCCACAATGACGATACCGAAAGTATTATTGATTGATTCAGACATTCTTTCATTTCTCAGAAATGTCAAATGCTTTTTATATTAATTCTGAAATGTTCGATGAAGTATACCTTAACATACAGTGCGAAATCAATTATCCACTAACAATTGTAAATCGTCATTTATTATTCTCTGACAGACAATCGGACGGACTTATTGTATTGGATACGGGCAGTCCATACTCCTTTCATCGTAATCGATCAATTAACATCGCCGGTGATCACTATGCCGTTAGAGATAACTTTTATTATTTGAACTCGTCAAAACTCTCACAAATAATCGGAAGGAATATCAATATCGCTGGTTTGCTTGGAATGGATATTATCAAGAACTACCAGTTATGGATCAATATGCCTCATTTCGGAAATTGTCTGTTATTTGAGAAACCGGAATCATCACTTCCTCGTATAGCCTATCATTCGAAAAATGTTTATATGGGTGTTCCTTGCATCTCAATGGTAATCAACGGATTTCAAACCCAGTTGGTTTTTGATACAGGTACCCCGGTTTCGTATTTGAAAAAAGACTTCTTGGACGGTACACCTGTATCCAGCAAAACTCAGGATTGTTCGCCGTTGTTGAATAGAGGAGTATTCGATGTTTCATTACACACACTTAATGTGAGCATTAATGGCGGCACCTTTGATGTCGATTTTGGCGAAGCACCAGATGAGATTGAGAAAGACTTTCTAATTCATCACATTGATGGCATCATTGGATATGACCTAATCGACCATTTTCGAATCATAATTGATAGAGGCAATATTCTATTTCCACCTCAAGGAGTATAAGCCCCTAGGCCGCAGCTGTCAATTATTTCAAAGGCGGTTACACCCTAGAATGTACCCCACTTTGGCCATATCCCCGTCTTCCTTTGCTGATATGACCACTTACTACTATCATACCCTCGAAGAAGCCTTGAAAAGAGTCAAAGCAACCGGGAAAAGACCTGGTTGCCATTTTGGTGGGATAGTCTTGAAGTCGGGGAAGAAGGGGTTTGCAATCTACCAGGAAGGGAAAGTAATTGAGCAGTATTTGGTTGTTGGAAGAGGAGACATGTATTGATTGATTTATCAATAAACACTATCTTTGCACTATGCATCAAGAGTCTCCCTTGAGGAGCGCCAACCGAGCATGCCAGAAGCCACGGTGGTAAAGCGATGTGGAATGTTCAATTCAAAAAAAAACTGTTTACTATTATGTGTTTTTTCAAGAAAAAAAAGTAAGGCCGTTTGTGTTGATCACGAAGAGGAAACATCCGGCAATTTGAGTATAGAAGAATTCAAGAAGGCTGTTATAGAATCACTAAAAGAACAATATGGACTCTCCCTTGAAGAAGAAAAGAATTTGATGCAATGCTCCGAAGAGATGTGGGAACAGTATTCAAAAGACTTTTCTCCAAGAATCTGTGCTCAAGGAATCAATTCTGGACTGATTTAAGAACAGTCATTCCGCGACAGTTATACTATGGGTTTTTAAAAAACAAGTATGAAAACTAAGAAACCTACATCTAAAACGGTTGACAAGTGGACAAGAAGTCCTGAAGAAATCTTTAGAGAACATGGTTTAACCTTAAAATGGGGCAATAAAACCGGTAGTCGCATCTTTCCTGCTCAGAGTATTAGACTGAAAGACAATAATAGTTAAAATGAAACCACAATCACATATTCATCCAAGGAATTCCCAACATTCAGTGGAGCAAAAGGAGGGTAGAACTCTTATGCAAGCAATCGAACAGGTACTTCGGAAAAACGGCTTGGAACCAAAATGGGACTACAGCAAAGCCGGTCAATCCGCCATAATACCGACTAGGAAAAAGAATGGTGGGAAATAATAGTACATGTATCTCTCTATTTGTACCACCCCTTTGGCTCATCTCGTCCCTACCTTTACTGCCGATATTGAAGAAACCCTTATGAAAGCCGATCATTTAAATATGGATAAACGATTCAGGTGTGGGACGCCGTTTCTTCGGGCGTTGCATAGAGCTGTCAAGAGATTTGAAGATGGAGAACCGATTGGCGATGGATTCACAGTGGATTACGTTGAAATGACTGTTTTGGATGACTGGGAAATGGTGGGCTACTATATAGGCACTCCGGACCAGGACCGTGTTGAAATATATGCACCTTTAATCTTAGTTAATGGTGAAACTGAGCGGCTACTGGGTGATGATAAGATAGAAGGGATTAATCTACTCCGTGGCCATGAATACAAAATGAAGGTCAGGAGCATCTATCTAACCCAAAAACCATTATATCACAACTACAAGATGCTTGAACTAATCAGCGACAAAGCAACGCAACGGTAGAAGTACGCAGGATGAAAGAATAGATTATCGGAAAGGATTGATAAAGGGAATGAGATCGTATAGTTTTGCCCCCATCGCTGCCCGAGAGTATCCCTCGGTTAGAATCTTGGACCACCCTTTTATTTGGGGTGGGGTCTCATTCTGCATCAATGTATCCGAAGAGTCCTATTCTGCCGAGTTGGTCGAAGCGATGAAAGAACACGGCATTGAATGGATTCATCTTCCCGTATCTGAAGACTTGGGCTCGGATTGGACTTCTGCTTTGGAAACAGCACTACCCAAGATGTACGAAGCGTATAGGGCGGGAAAGAAACAAGTGGTCCATTGTGATTTTGGGAACAATCGGAGCCGAACCTTTATTGAGGCATTCTTCTTCCTGCTCAAAGGCGAGCAATTTCAAGAAGAGTACAAGGGGGAGGTCAATCATCTTATCTACAATTGCAAAAGAGGGCATTTACCTTCTTTGAAAGAAACAGAAAAGATTATCACAGAACTAGTAGTTTATTAGAATTGACACTTTTTGCAGCCGATAAGACCATTTCCAAAAAAGGAAGAAACTGATTCTATACGTGCTTCTGAAAATCGGAATATGAAAAAGGGATTAAAAATACTGCTCAAGATTATTGCATCAATTACAATTGCCATAATCGGATTATTTCTATTGCTTCTGTTGATGATGATGCCTCATCCGCCCAAACCAACGGTTAAGGAACTTGAAAATGCCTGTGGTGTTCATTTCCCTCCGTTTCAAGTCATTTCAAAAGAACGCATTACTGGCAACCGAGACAATTATACATATAAGATTCAATTCAAAGACGGGTTAGATCAAAAAACAATTGACCAAATTGAATTCTTATGTAATTCTGGCGAGCTCATTTATAATGAAGTTTATGGTGATCATAATCCCTGGACAAAGGAGAATGGCATATACAAATTTCGTATTGATGGAATGTTTGACGACATGAGCAAGTCATATTTCCCACCTTCTGGATCTCGCTGGTTTTATTTAACTCTCAACCCTAAATCAAATGTGATGACACTTGAGTATGGTATGTTCGACTAAATCATCTATCTTTGGCCATATCTCCGGCTATCTTCACCGCCGATATGACCACTTACTACTGCCATTCCCTTGAAGAAGCTCTAAGGAGAGCCAAAGAAGCCGGGAAAACCCTGGTTGTTTCTATGGTGGGATAACATTGAAGTAGGGAAAGAAGGGGTTTGCGATCTACCGGGAAGGGAAAGTGATTGAGCAGTATTCGGTTATTGGGAAAAAGGAATAATACTTGTTGGAAGGGTTTGGTGGTGTTGGCAGAAATGTTTATCTTTGAAACTCATCATAACACGGTATAACCCAAAATTACAGAATAGTTTTATGTTTTATAAGATTCAAAAATCATTAGGTAATGTTTCCGCAGTATCAGTCGAAACCATTACCCCCAGTGGTGTATATATAGAGTTTAAGAACTTTGACCAGGACAATGCGTCTATCATTGTTTATCAAAATGGTATCAGTGAAGACATTTGTATTAATGGATGGACCTTCCCTTGTGTATACAATAATATAAAACTAGAAAGAGGTGATGACATTTACGGGGGCCGTTATAGGCATGTTATTACCTTTGATGTCTTAGACCCTTCCGGGGCTGTCCAAACAATAGAAAGGAAGTCTTTATATGGAGCTAATGAAACTTTGGCTGTTGAGTACTTCTATTCTCTTCTTTTCAACATTTCATGTTGCGAGGATCTTGAACAGTCAAAAAAACTATATAAACTGATTATTGACAATAGATTTTTTAAGACTCATAAAGTAAGGAAGAATGCTGTCGCGGTTCTTAGTTTTATCGAGTCTTTTTCTCCACAACTCAATAATCTGCAAGACACCTCATTTATTGCTGGGCTAAAACAAAAAATCAGCGTTAGTTTCAGGGATGCTCAAGACATTATCGCATCATCTAATTGCCCTCAATAAATACTTATTTTGCCAATAGCCTTTCGACAAGGTACTTGCTCCTTTTTCTTTTTAAATCAAATCAAGAACAAAAAAAGAACCACACCCAAATCCTTCATAATGGGTCTTAGCGGTTCTTTGTTCATATCTTTTATATCCGGCCACATCAGAGGGTCGGGTTTGGCAATGATACAGCTTGAGTGTATTGCCTCTCCTTTCCCGGCTCCTGATGTTGTCCTGTCCTCTTCGGCTCAGGCATCAAGGGCTTTTTCTGGTGTCCGGATGTTCTTTTTCATCTTCTATAGGTAAGGTTTTGACTATGTTTTCAGGCGGTCAAAGTTATTCTCTACACATTTAAACCACCTTTGGAAGAGAAGGGGTTTCTATGTATATTTGTTAATCAAAACACCAGGCCACAGAATGATAACAGAACACTATCATGAATTGTTAATCAGTATCGGGAACAATAATCATCTGCCAGAAAGCAATTTGTTAACAAAAGAGGGCATTTCTCGGCGGGTTTCACTGTCTGGCAACTGGAAATCTTTAAGTGATGATCAATTGCTTCTATTGTTTAAAGGCCTTGTGATTCTTGAAGAGTACTGGTTCAGTAATGGGGATCATATCGGTTCAACTACTGATACTAAATTTGTATATTCTGAAATTCGACGCCGTAGTTTGGATTCAGATTATTCTATTGGTAATTGGGCCTTTCAGTATTCATCAAATCCCTATGTGCCAATTGATACAGGTAATAGACATGGTGCCACTACGCTTTATGAGTTATTTGAGTGGCAGAGAGCTTTTTCGGAAAGAATACAACGAGAGAGTGAGGATTCAGCAAAAAGAAAAGAAGAGAAAAAACGTCTGAAAGCAGAAGCACACGCTGAAAGACTAAGGCAGAAAGAACTTAGGGATATTAGGCTTGGCTACAAAAAAGAGAATTGAAGTGAAAATCGAAGAAGCCATAGTCTTTGTCCTGGCATCCTCTAACCACGGGATGAAGATAGACCAGATTGCGAAGGAGATTAATGAGAAAGGCCTGTTCACGAGATGGGATAAGCAGCCGGTAGATGGAAGGATGATTTATGCCGTCGTTATGTCCCACCCTGAAACCTTTGTGAAATCAGATGGTCTTATACGGCTGATGATCTAAGTTGGATTTCTCGGCTGAATGATGTAACTTTACCGAACAAAACACTTTTTACTAATAACCGACTAAACTTTGAGAAACTTGGCAGGACGGACGATGAAGTGAGTCCTGCTTTTTATTTGCCAGACGGGATTTAGATGCTGGCAAACAGAAGGTGTAATGATGCAAAAAAGGCTCGCAATTGCTTACGAGCCTTCCGTATACCCGCAACCGGAGTAATGCCGAATCAGTTCTTGGAAGATCTCGTAAAAATCTGGAGCCGATGTGATTCCGATCCATACACCTCTCATTCAGAGATTAATCGGCATTATTTTTGAGCAGAATACGGCGCCGTATGAGAGGACGATTACTCATAGTATCTCTATTGCTGTTGGCAGGTTCCTTGAGCCTCCATGCCCAAGACCATCCGGTTTCAGTACTGGATGGTCCGGTGATAAAAACAGATACCGTCAGGAGAAAACCACAACTGCCTTCATTGATGGGGTATCCCATGTTTCCAACTGTCCAAATGCCTTCTTTCCTCTCTCCGGATCCATTTGAGACCAAGGAACAGAGAGCAGCAAGGATTAATGCAATGACATCGGCATCTTTAATGTCCTCTCTCAATTATAACCTATCTTGGTATCGTCCTCCTCACCTTTCGGAGGAAGCGAAATGGGCTTTGTTTATAGGGGCCCTCTTCCTCTCCAATCCCTATAAATATCCCCAAGGAGCCGTTCCCATGATGAATGCATCCAATCCGTTCATCTATGCCTATACTCCAGGATGGGCGCCTTATGAGCATCCCTACTCTCCGGACCTTTTCCCTCAAAGCATCCGGCTAGAATTCGATTTCACTACCGGCACTTACAAACAGGTAATAGTAAAGTGGGATGATCTCCAAAAAAGCATGGCTGACAATTTCGGCGGCTTCGGTCAACAATATGCCCCTATCCCGACTGACCCTCTTAAGCCGGCATATTGGAACGCACCTTAGGAACTGAAAGAAACCATCATCTCGTATGAAGAGCTATCAATTCATATCTGTTGCTGTCGCTCTGCTGTTGAGTTTTGCGTCGCTTTCTGCCCAAACTGAGCTTTCAGTCAAAGGGACTGTTACCGATGAAGAGGGCATGCCGCTGTACGGATGCATTGTTTCCATATCCGAAACCAAAGGTACGGTTACCGATTCGTCAGGGCATTACTCATTGCCCATTCCAAATGACAAAACTCTCGAGATTCATTACGAATGTTTAGGCTATGAAGAAGTCGTCTTGACCTTTTCTCCGGAAAGTGCGCTCCCTTTGAATGCGGATGTGGTATTGAAAATCGATCCGACGTTGTCAGATTACATTATCATAGAGGATCCTTCTCCCACACCCGTCAGACGGGTGGAGCCTTCGGTCGCTACTCAAGAGGCCATTCTTGCCGAGGAAACGAAGCAGTGGCCACTTTTTACTGTTGGTACTGCAGATATTCCTGACGAAGTCGAATACATTACGCTCTATACCCAGATTGGAAAAGGAGGCGTCCTCTATCCCTATGTAATTCGGTTTGGGGATGAGGCGGGGATATCCTTTCAGAAAAAGCAGGCAAAGAAGGTTTTCAAGCGTATCAGGAGAACGCCGGTCGATTCAATCGAGTTCGAAGGATTCGAACTGGTCTCTGTCGGTGACATGGCGGACGATGCCGCTGCACAGCATGCCTCTGCTATTGTCAAGCGCCTTGCCCTGCATGACTACGGAAACAGGAATACGCCTGTATACTACTTCGAGAGAAAAAAGTAAGCTATTCTCAACACTTGTACACAATCAACCTAAGAAGGCAGTGCAAGTGGTCTTGTCCTGAAATGGGTTTACAGAGGTTGGGAACCGTCCATTTTATAACCACCTGAATAACAACACGTTACAAAAAGCCGGGTCCCCACCCCTTCCACCAGTCTCATACAAGGGTCATTTCGGAGGGCGCAAGCCCGACCCAGGGGAGTTTGAGGGGATCCGCCCCCTCAATGAATCGACAGCACAGGGTGCGAAAAAAGGCTGGCGCGTGATGCGTCAGCCTTTTTTCGTAC
>JAEEGI010003264.1_pt1 | contig 38771 bp, 28 predicted proteins | sample 8958751 | NCBI WGS metagenome assembly JAEEGI01 (sample SAMN16246545, study PRJNA631951) | gut metagenome | biome: gut microbiome; feature: rumen; material: KS-attached | host: Bos | place: Iran: Karaj | collected 2018-10 | reverse complement strand
CATCTACGCCTGCAACATGAGCGAAGAGGACTTCACAGCCGGCATCGACAGCAACGGGCAGTATAAGGCCGTCTGTGCCATCGCCGAAGCGGAGGGCAGCGAGGTGCTGCCGATCTGCGCCGGGCTGGAGGCCGAGATTTCCTCGCTTTCCAAGGAGGACCGCGAAATGTTTCTCGCCGACCTCGGCGTGGAGCAGGGCGGCCTGGATTTGCTGATCCAGCGCAGCTATCATCTGCTGGGTCTCATCTCCTACCTCACCGCGGGGACGCCCGAGGTGCGTGCCTGGACGATCAAAAAGGGTACCAAGGCGCCGCAGGCCGCCGGCAAGATCCATTCCGACTTTGAGCGCGGCTTCATCCGCGCCGAAATCGTCACGTTCGACAACCTGATGGCCTGCGGATCCCTGGCCGCCGCGCGCGACAAGGGCCTGGTCCGGTCGGAGGGCAAGGACTATGTGATGAAGGACGGAGATATTGTCCACTTCCTGTTTAACGTTTGATTTAAAAAAACAAAGAACCGCCGATCCAAAGGGATCGGCGGTTCTTCGTTTCAAGCGTTTTACGCTTTCTTTTCCGGTTTGATCACCGTGCGCTTGACGTTCTTGCGCTTGTAGCTCTTGCTTTTCTGAATCGGGTTCTTGATGACGAAATTCGACAGGATCGTCCAGATGATAATCAGGATGAAGAAGCCGAACACGGCGTAGAAGCCGGCCGAAAGCGTGGCGCTGGTCACGGAAACGATCGCCGTGGCGAGCGTGGCAAGCACGTTGTCGCTGACCAGGCTGACCAGCTCGGTCAGATTGACCTCGCCGGCAATGATCTTGGCGAACGCGCTGTTGCTGACGACGATGGCGGCCAGCGAAACGGCAAGGCCGCCCGCGCAGGTGCAGATGACGGCGATGCGCTTTTTCTTGCTGTTTGCCAGCGCGGCGAGCACGGCAACAGCCAGCATGATCAGCAGCATAATCGAAAACAGCACGGCAAACGCGATGATGTCGGACATGATCGGTGCGGCGATTTCGGAAAAGCTCTTTTCGGCGTCTTCCTTCACGGGACCGGCCAGGACCATTTTGATGATCTCGAACGCGGAGTATTCATAGGTCGTGTGGATGCCGTTGAACAGCGAGGAAACGGCGTTGACCAGATTGTTGATCTGGTCGTCGGTGGAGCCGACCACAAAGGTGAACAGCTTGAGGAAGAAGCCGAGCACCACGGCGCCGACCGCAAGAATCGGGGTGACGATACGGTATGCGAGTTTCATGAGAATGCTTCCTTTCGTATTGGTTATTTCCAGGAGGAGTTTAATTGCACAGTCCGGTTGAAGACCGTTTTTTCCGGGGTGGACGTCGTGTCGACGCAGAAGTAGCCCTGCCGCATGAACTGGAAGGTGTCGCCCGGTTTTAACCCGGACAGCCCGCCCTCGAGCCGGCAGCCCTCCAGCACGATCAGCGAATCGGGGTTCAGGTTGTCTTTGAAGCTGCCCTTCGATTCATCCGACGGGTTTTCCGCGTTGAACAGGCGGTCATAGAGCTTTGCCGTGAAGGGGAGGGAGTCGTCTGCGCTGACCCAGTGCAGCGTCCCCTTGACCTTGCGGCCGTCGGGCGAATTGCCGCCGCGGCTGGCGGGGTCATAGGTGCAGTGGACGCAGGTGACAACGCCGTCTTCGTCCTCGTCAAAGCCGACGCACTTGACAAAGTAGGCGCCGCGGAGCCGCACTTCGTTGCCGGGGAAGAGGCGGAAATACTTCTTCGGCGGTTCCTTCATGAAGTCTTCCCGTTCCACGAACAGCTCTTTGGAAAACGTGGTTTTGCGCGTGCCCATCTCCGGCTTGTCCTGGTTGACGGGCAGCTCGATCTCTTCGGTTTTGCCGTCGGGGTAGTTGTCGATGACGACCCGCAGCGGCCGGAGCACGGCCATGCAGCGCGGCGCATTTTTGTTCAGGTTGTCGCGCACGCAGGCTTCGAGCAAGCCGAAGTCCACCACGGAATAGGCCTTGGAAACGCCCACGCGGCCGATGAAGTCGCGGATCGCCTCGGCGGGGTAGCCGCGGCGGCGCATGCCGCAGATTGTGGCCATGCGCGGATCGTTCCAGCCGTCCACGATGCCCTCGTTGACCAGCTGCAGACATTTGCGCTTGCTGGTCAGGCAGTAGTTGAGGTTCAGCCGGGCAAATTCGATCTGGCGCGGGGGCTGCGGCAGGTCGAGCGCGCGCAAAAACCAGTCGTAGAGCGGGCGGTGGTTTTCGAATTCCAGCGAGCACAGCGAATGGGTCACGCCCTCTTTGTAGTCCGACAGCGGATGGGCGAAGTCATAGAGCGGATAGACGCACCATTTGTCGCCGGTCTGGTGGTGGGCGATGTGGGCGATGCGGTAGATGACCGGGTCGCGCATGTTCATGTTGGGCGACTGCATGTCGATCTTCGCGCGCAGCACGCGGGCGCCGTCTGGGAACTCGCCGGCCGTCATGCGGCAAAACAGGTCGAGGTTTTCTTCCACGCTGCGGCCGCGGTAGGGGCTCTCTTTGCCTGGCTCGGTCAGCGTGCCGCGGCTTTCGCGGATCTCGTCTGCCGTGGAATCGTCCACATAGGCCTTGCCCAGCTCGATCAGCCGGATCGCGCATTGGTGGATGAAGTCGAAGTAGCCCGAGGCGTAATAGACGTCGTTCCACTGAAAGCCGAGCCAGCGGATGTCTTCCTTGATCGCGTCGACATACTCCATATCCTCCTTGGAGGGGTTGGTGTCGTCGAGCCGCAGGTTGCAGACGCCGCCGTATTTCTTGGCGGTGGTGAAGTTGATCTGGATCGCCTTGGCGTGGCCGATGTGCAGATAGCCGTTGGGCTCCGGCGGGAACCGGGTCTGCACGCGGTCATAGACGCCGGCGGCAAGGTCCTCGTCAATAAAATCGTGAATGAAGTTGGAGGTCGTTTCTTCCATCATATCATCCTTTCTTTCAGCCGTTCAGCGCTTTGCGCGCCCTGCGCAGCCGGGCGCGTACCCGGTCTTCGCCGAGAATCTGCAGAATCGAATACAGATCGGGCGTGTTGCGCCGGCCCGTGGCCGCCACGCGGATCACCGTGGACAGGTCGCCCACGTGGCCCCTGTAGGCGTCGGGGTTCTGTTTGTATTCCTTCACGTTCGGCGTGCAGCCGAGCGGTTCGCACAGCGCCTTGATGCGCGCGAACCACTGTTCCTTGTCGTCCGCGGCGCAGTAGGCGGTCTCATACGCTTCCAGCACGGCGGCGGCAAGGTCGTTCGTGATGTTTTCGGGCAGCTCGGAAAGATCCGTCCGGAACAGATCGTCAAAGAAATAGGAAACGAACGCGCGCACCTCGTTCCACTTGGCAAGGTCCTTGCGCGGCTTTTTGCCGCCGCGGTCGATGGAAAAGATCGCGCGGCTCTTTGCTTCGTCCCGCCGCAGCAGGTCATACAGCTGCGGGTCATAGTCTTCGGCCCAGCAGAGCGCTTTTTGCAGTACCGTGTCGGCGTCCATGCCCGCAATCACGTTTTTGCTCACGTCGTTGAGCTTGTCAAGGTCGAACAGCGCGCCGGAGGTGCTCATCTTTTTCAGGTTGAACGGAAAGGCGCTCTGGGGCGCGTCGGGGTTGGCGCGGCGCCAGTCTTCAAAGTTGGAGTTCGCCAGCGTCAGCAGATATTCGAGCACGCTTTCCTTCGGGTAGCCCTGCTCGGCATAGTAGGTCACGGCCGCTTCGGGGTCCTTGCGCTTAGAGAGCTTGCGCTTGCCGCCGTTCTCTTCCTTCATGATCGGCGCGATGTGCGCGTATTTCGGCACGCGGAAGCCGCAGACCTTGAACAGCTGGATGTGCAGCGGCACCGAGGAGATCCATTCGTCGCCGCGGATCACGTGCGTCGTGCGCATGAAGTGGTCGTCCACTGCGTGGGCGAAGTGGTAGGTCGGAATGCCGTCGCGCTTGAGCAGCACCACGTCCTGGATGTTCTCGGGCATTTCGATCTTGCCCTTGATCAGGTCGTCAAAGGCGATCCGTCTGTCCGGCTGTCCGGGGGAACGCAGACGCAGCGTCCAGGGCAGACCGCTTTGCAGCAGCTCCTTCTGCTTTTCAAACGGCGTGTCGCGATAGACGGCCCATGCGCCGAAATAGCCCTTGGCGTCAAGCTGCAGCGCCTCCTGCTTTTCGCGGATAGCGCCGAGCTCCTCTTCGGTGCAGAAGCACGGATAGGCGAGGCCCTCTTCCACCAGCTTTTTGGCCACCACGTGATAGATGCCGGCGCGGCGGCTTTGCTGATAGGGCCCGTAATCGCCGGTTTCCTTTTCATAGCCGATGACGCCTTCGTCGATGTCCACGCCGAACGCGGAAAGCCCCTTGATGATTTCGGAAACGCCGTCCGTGATCTCGCGCTTTTTGTCGGTGTCCTCAATCCGCAGCAGGAACACGCCGCCCGTGGTGGCTGCGTTCAGCTTGGAAATGAGGGCGGAAAACAGGCCCCCGATATGCAGAAAGCCCGTGGGGCTGGGCGCAAAGCGCGTGACGCGGGCGCCCTCTTTCAGATCGCGCGGCGGGAAGCGGCGTTCCAGATCGTCCACCGTTTCGGTCACGTCCGGGAACAGCAGCGCCGCAAGCTGTTGATACTCTGTCAAATGATCACCTTCCGACCGGAGAAGAATTCTCCGATGATACGTTCTATCTATTATCTCAAATTTTTGCCGAAAAGGCAAGAGATAATCGACATTTTCTGAAATTATTGCATCCGGCGGGGGACAGGGGCTTGCATTCCGCCGTTTGATTGTGCTATACTTCACTGTAGTACTATGGTAAAGGAGCATCCTCTCATGCAGTTCCCGCGTTTTCTGCCCCCCGATTTTGACCGCGAGCCGTTTCTGTCCGCGCCGGACGTTGCGACCGAGCCCGCGGGCGACGGCTTTTTGCCCGAACAGTTCTATGCCACCACGATCTATCCCGAGTATTTCAAGATCGGCGGCGAATGGAAGATGCTGCGCCAGAGCCGTATGGACTGCGCCGTGGTAATCAAAGACGGCGAACCGGTCGTCACCGAGCCGCGCCGCGTGCAAAAGGGCGACGCCGTGGTGGTCGGCCGCAGGGACGACGGCTCCACGGGCGTGTTCGTCCACGCCGACTGCTTCGCGTCCGACGAAGAAAAGGGGAGCAGCACGGCCTTCGCGTTTCGCACCGGCCAGTCGCGCGAGACCTCGTTTTCGCGGGAATACGACCAGCTCTACGACATTCTGCGCCACGACCGTGACCACGGCCATATCGTCTGGGTACTCGGCCCCGCCTGCGTGTTCGACAACGACAGCCGCAGCGCCATGGCGAACCTGATCAAGCGCGGCTACTGCCACTGCCTGTTCGCGGGCAACGCGCTGGCGACGCACGACCTGGAGGCGGCGCTGTTCCACACGGGCCTCGGGCAGGATATCTACAGCAAGAAGCTGGTGGAAAACGGCCATTACCATCACCTGCACACGATCAATCTGGTGCGCCGCGCCGGCTCGATCAAACAGTTGTTGCAGGACTATCAGCTGAAAACCGGCGTGATGCACGCGCTGATCGAGCGGGATCTGCCGTTCGTGCTGGCCGGCTCCATCCGCGACGACGGGCCGCTGCCCGAGGTGATCCCGAACGTCTATGACGCGCAGAACGCGATGCGCGCGCATACGCGCAGGGCGACCACGGTGATCTGCCTCGCCACGCAGCTGCACACGATCGCCACGGGCAACATGACGCCGTCCTACTGTGAAACAAACGGCGTGATCCGCCCGGTCTATATCTATTCGGTGGATATTTCGGAATTCGCCGTCAACAAGCTGCACGACCGCGGCTCGCTTTCGGTCAAGGGGCTGGTGACGAATATCCAGGACTTCCTGGTACATCTGGAAAGGAATCTTTGAGTAATGGACGAAACCAAGACCGCACAAAAGAACGAAGCAGAACTCGGCTTGTCCCTCAACAAAAAGACCATGCTGGCCATCACGCTCGTGCTGGTCGCCATTCTGGTGTTCGTCGGCGTGCTCACGCAGGTGCTGCAGCGCGGCGAATATGAGATCACCTCGATCGACGGCCACGAGGCCATCGTCAACGGCACCTACCGGGAGCTGGCCTATAAAATGCCGATCTGGAAGATCGTCCTGTCGCCGATCCTCTGCTTCACCAGCAGCCAGGCGACCACGGGCATCGCGATCATCCTGATTATCTTCTTCATCGGCGGTTCGTTCCTGATCCTCGACAAGGTCGGCGTGCTGCAATACATCATGGCCTCGCTGATCCACCGGTTCCGGGACCGCAAATATCTCCTCATGGCGATCGTGCTGTTCGTCTGCATGGCGCTTTCGTCCACGGCGGGCATTCTGGAAGAATCGCTGACCCTTGTGCCCATCGCCGTCGCGGTTTCGCTGGCGCTCGGCTGGGATTCGCTGGTCGGCCTGGGCATCAGTCTGGTCGCCGTGGCCTGGGGCTTCACCGCCGCCACGTTCAACCCGTTCAACGTGGTCACGGTGCAAAAGCTCGCCGGTCTGCCGGTGTTCTCCGGCCTGTGGCTGCGCCTTCTGGTCTTTGTCGGCGTTTACGCGATCCTGTTTTTGTTCCTGTTCCTTTATGCAAGACGGATCGAAAAGCACCCCGAGCGCTCCCTCGTTTTTGAAAGCGACCGCGCGCTGCACGAAAAATACAGCATCAGCGACATCGACACGGTGCTGGCGAACCACACGGTGCGCAAGGGCATGCGGGCGTTCCTCATCTGCATGGCGCTCGACATGTGCTTCATCCTGCTCGACTTTGTGTTTTCGCTCGGCGGCATGCTGTCGCTGCCCGCCATGGCGATTCTGTTCACCACCGGCGCGCTGCTGGCCGGCTACTTCACCGGTCTGCGCGGCAAGGCGCTTTTCAAGAGCTTTTTGCAGGGCGCAAAGACCATTGCCCCGGCGATCCCGCTGATCGTATTCGTGCTGGCGATCTCCTATATCCTCAACGAAGGCAAAATCATGCACACGATTCTGTTCCACGTCTATAACGTGATGCAGAACCTGTCGCCGTTTATGGCGATTTTGCTGCTGTTCCTTGTGATCGCGCTGCTGGAATTCTTCATCGGCTCCGGCACGGCCAAGGCCTTCCTCATCATGCCGCTGGTGGCGCCGCTGAGCGACCTGGTCGGCATCACGCGCCAGAGCGTGGTCACCACGTTCTGTCTGGCCGACGGCTTCACCAATCTGCTGTACCCCACGAGCGGCATCATGATCATCGCCATCGGCCTCGTCGGCGTCTCCTACGGCAAGTGGCTGCGCTGGTCGTGGAAGCTGTTTCTGGCGGAGTTCGCGTTGTCGGCGCTCATCATGCTCGGCATGGTCGCGATCAACTATCAGTGATTGCAGGCAACAGTTTACAGCTTCAGCTTAAAGCAGATATAAAAAGAAAAAGAGCGGAAGAAAAACTTTCGCTCTTTTTGTTTCGGCCTTTTTGCAAAACGCTTTATGCCGCGCGATCCAGCGTCCGGGCGCGCACGCTGCGCTTTGCCTTCTGCAGCGCGTGCACGTTGAGGCTCAGGGCCAGGAAAAACACGGCGCACAGCACACAAAGCAGCACCTTTGCCTGCGGCAGCACGAAGGCCAACAGCGCAAACAGCACGAAGGCCGCGGCGCAGACGGCGCAGGCGAGCTTCAGCGTCAAAAACGGTGTTTTCATAAACAATCTCTTCCTTTCGTGATGATAACGTCTTTTGCCAATGAACTGTAGAGAGCATACGCCCCGATCGTCACCGTGTGTTGATAGAAGCGAAACTTTTTTTAAAACAAAATGTGATCCAATTGTGAACGACCGCGGCGTTAGTTTGTCCGTTTTTTGCCGGAAAATGCGCCTGGGGGCTTGACATTTTTGCGTCGGAGGTGTATCCTGTATATTGTTCGAAAGCTAACAGTTCGAAAGCGAACAATAAAAAGAAAGAAGGGATTCGATGCAGCAAAATGAACGCATCTCGTTTGCGCTGCACAAGACCTCGCGCTGCATCAAGCGCTATGTGGACCGGCGCGCGCAGGAGGTATGCGACGGCGGTCTGACCGGGACCCACGGCTGGGCCATCGGCTGGCTCTATGACCACCGGCACGAGGACGTGTTCCAGCGCGATTTTGAAAAGGCGTGCGGCGTCCGGCGCTCCACGGCGACGAGCATTCTGCAGCGGATGGAACAAAACGGCCTTGTCGTGCGCGAAGGCGTGCCGACCGACGCCCGGCTCAAAAAGATCACGCTGACCGAAAAGGCGCTGCAGCTTCACCGGCAGGTGGAGACCGCGTTTGACACGCTGGAGGAAACGCTGCGCGGCGCGCTGACCGAAGAAGAGCTTCGCTGCTTCTTCTCGGTCCTCAACAAGATTCAAAAGGAGGTGGAGGCCGATGATCCGACGGCTCAGTCAATGCATCCGGGAGTATAAGCTTTCGTCGATTCTGACGCCGCTGTTCGTTTCGCTCGAAGTCGTTATGGAGGTGCTGATCCCCTACTACATGGGGCGGCTGCTCGATTACGGCGTGACGGTCGGCGACATGCAAAGCATTTTCAAAACCGGCGGCCTGCTCGTGGTGTTCTGTGTGCTGTCGCTGACGTTCGGCGTGCTTTCGGGCAAAAACGCCGCCACGGCGTCGGCGGGCTTTGCGCGCAACGTACGCCACGATATGTTCCACAACGTGCAGGCGTTTTCGTTTTCCAACATCGACCGCTTTTCGGTGGCGTCGCTGGTCACGCGCCTGACCACGGACGTGACCAATCTGCAGAACGCCTATCAGATGATCATCCGCATCGCCGTGCGCTCGCCGCTGATGCTGATCTTTTCGCTGATTATGGCGTTCCGCGTCAACCACCGGCTGAGTCTGATCTTCCTGTGCGTGCTGCCGTTTCTGGCGGCGGGCCTCGCCTTCATCGTCAGCCACGCGCACCCGATCTTTGAACGGGTGTTCCGGACCTACGACGTCCTGAACCGCGTGGTGTCCGAAAACCTGCACGGCATCCGCGTGGTCAAGGCCTTCGTGCGTGAAGCGCACGAAAAGGAAAAGTTCAACACCGTTTCGGAAAGCATCTTCCGCGACTTTGTTTCGGCCGAAAAGCTGCTGGCGCTCAACGCGCCGCTGATGCAGTTTTCGTCCTATGCCACGATGCTGCTGCTTTCGTGGTTCGGCGCCCATCTGATCGTGCAGAGCGGCAACGTGCCCGAAGCGGGCATGACCACCGGCAGCCTCGTGAGCCTGATCGCCTATTCCATGCAGATCCTCGGCACGCTGATGATGCTGTCCATGATCTTCGTCATGCTCACGATGTCCAAGGCGTCGGCGCAGCGCATCTGCGAAGTGCTGGAGGAAGACAGCGATCTGCATAACCCGGCCCGGCCGGTTTTTGCCGTCAAGGACGGCAGCGTTTCGTTCGACGGCGTCAGCTTTTCCTATGCGGGCGACGCCGAAAACCCCTGCCTGCGCGACGCCACGTTCACCATTGAAAGCGGACAGACCGTCGGCATCCTCGGCGCCACGGGCGCGGGCAAATCCACGCTGGTGCAGCTGATTCCGCGGCTCTATGACGCCACGGCGGGCACGGTTTGCGTGGGCGGCGTCAATGTGCGCGACTACGACCTCGACACGCTGCGCAGCGCGGTGGCCATGGTGCTGCAAAAGAACGTGCTGTTCTCGGGCACGATCAAAGAGAACCTGCGCTGGGGCAACGAAGAAGCCACCGACGAAGAGCTGGTCGAGGCCTGCCGGCTGGCGCAGGCGGACGAGTTCATCCGCACCTTCCCTGACGGCTACGACACCCATATCGAACAGGGCGGCACCAACGTCTCCGGCGGCCAGAAGCAGCGCCTGTGCATCGCGCGCGCCCTGCTCAAAAAGCCGAAGATCCTCATTCTGGACGACTCCACCAGCGCGGTGGACACCAAGACCGACGCGCTGATCCGCCGCGCGTTCCGTCAGGCGATTCCCGACACCACGCGGATCATCATTGCCCAGCGCGTTTCCTCCGTGGAGCACGCCGACAAGATCCTTGTGCTCGAAGACGGCCGGATCGACGCGATCGGCACGCACGAAGAATTGCTGGAAACGTGTGAGATCTACAAGGAAGTCTATGCGTCGCAGACGAAAGGGGGTGCGCGGTAATGGCTGAAGGTGAAACCCGCAGAATGCCCCCGCCGCGCGGCCAGAACTTCCGCGGCGTGCCCAAGCAAAAGGTGAAAAAGGGCACCGTGACGCGCCTGCTGCGCGCCATCACACAGGGCAACTGGCTGCGCCTCATGGTCGTTGCGGTCTGCATCATCGTGACCGCCGCGGCCAGCGTGGCGGCGTCGCTGTTCCTCAAAACGCTGATCAACGACTACATCCTGCCGCTGGTGAAGCAGCAGACCGCCGACTACAGGCCGCTCTTCTGGGCGCTGTGCAAAATGGCGGCGATCTATCTTGCCGGCGTGGCCGCGGTCTATCTGCAGAACCGCACCATGGCGGTCGTGGCGCAGGGCGTGCTCAAAAAGATCCGCAACGAGATGTTCGCCCATATGCAGACTTTGCCGATCAAATATTTCGACACCCATACCCACGGCGACGTGATGAGCCATTACACCAACGACGCCGACACGCTGCGCCAGATGATCTCGCAGACGGTGCCGCAGACGCTTTCGTCGTTCGTCACGGTGGTGGCGGTGTTCGTCTCCATGGTGGCGACCTCGTGGCACCTGACGATCTTCGTGGTGCTGTTCATCGCGTTCATGTTCTTCGTCACGGGCAAGGTGGCCGGCCAGTCGGGCAAATACTTTGTCAAGCAGCAAAGCGCCCTCGGCGACGTCAACGGCTATATCGAAGAGATGATGAACGGCCAGAAGGTGGTTAAGGTCTTCTGCCGCGAAGACAGGGTCAAGGAAGCGTTTGACAAAAAGAACGACGCGCTGTGCGAAAACACCACGCAGGCGAACCGCTTTGCCAACAACCTGGGCCCGATCAACAACAACCTCGGCCATCTGCAGTACGTGCTGGTGGCGATCCTCGGCGGCCTGATGGCGACCCGCGGCATCGGCGGGCTGAACCTCGGCGCCGTGGCGGCGTTCATGCAGCTGTCGCGCTCGTTCGTGATGCCGATCAACCAGTTCTCGCAGCAGCTCAACGCCGTGGTCATGGCGCTGGCCGGCGCCGAGCGCATCTTTGACCTGATGGACGCCGCGCCGGAAAGCGACGACGGCTACGTGACGCTGGTCAATGCAAAGACCGAAAACGGCGCGCTGACCGAAACCGACGAACACACCGGCCACTGGGCGTGGAAGCACCCGCACGGCGACGGCACCGTGACCTATACGCCGCTCATGGGCGAGGTGCGTCTGTTCGACGTGGACTTCGCCTACGTGGAGGGCAAGACCGTCCTGCACGACATCTCGCTTTATGCCGAGCCGGGTCAGAAGGTGGCCTTCGTGGGCGCCACGGGCGCGGGCAAGACGACGATCACGAACCTGATCAACCGCTTCTATGACATTGCCGACGGCAAGATCCGCTATGACGGCATCAACATCAACAAGATCAAGAAGAACGACCTGCGCCGCTCGCTGGGCATCGTGCTGCAGGACGTCAACCTGTTCACCGGCACGGTGAAGGAGAACATCCGCTACGGCAATCTGGACGCCACGGACGAACAGATCATCGACGCGGCAAAGAAGGCCAACGCCCACGGCTTCATCTCGCGTCTGCCGCAGGGCTACGACACCATGCTGACGAGCAACGGCGCCAACCTTTCGCAGGGCCAGCGCCAGCTCATCTCCATTGCGCGCGCCGCCGTGGCCGACCCGCCGGTGATGATCCTGGACGAAGCGACGTCCTCGATCGACACGCGCACCGAAGCGCTGGTCCAGAAGGGCATGGACGCGCTGATGAAGGGCCGCACGGTCTTCGTGATCGCCCACCGCCTTTCCACGGTGCAGAACGCCGACGTCATCATGGTGCTGGACCACGGCCGCATCATCGAGCGCGGCACGCACGACCAGCTGATCGCCCAGGGCGGCACCTACGCCAAGCTCTATCAGGGCGCGTTTGAGCTGGAATAAACGGCAACCGAAAAGCAACGCTTCCAAAAGGAGGCGTTGCTTTTTGATTTAATAGTAATTGACCTAAATACCCTTATGTGATATAATAAATAACACTTAAGATTAACTACAGCTGTGCGATAAAAAAGATACAAACTCAACGGATAGAATTAGGGAGTTTCAACATGGTATTACAAAATGCTTGTTTCGACACATTTGATGCAGTGGATGGAGCGCAATCAGTAATCAGCAGATTAAACGAACTCGCAAGAATGGGTACATATGTGTTCAGAGGTTATGGAAAGCAGGACGAATTGATTCCTAGAATTATTCGAGACGGTGATTATTCTAATATTGAGAATAAGTTTCTGAAAGACTTTGAAAAATATGGTAGTAATTATTTTCATGCAACGACACCAATCGATTTTATGTCGTTTGCACAGCATTTTGGACTTCCAACAAGACTGTTAGATTTCACTTATAATCCGTTTATTGCCTTGTCATTTGCATTGTATTCAAAAAAATCAAACGGTGCATATAAAGTTCCAGAAGATAAGAACTATTATTATATTAGATGTGCAAGCATCAAAGATAATCTCTGCCTTTCTTCGATTTCTTTGAAGCATGATTTATACAACAATCAGTTGACTCGAACCGATTCACTTGCTACAAAAGCGTGCCAATGCATTGATAGCGTCAATGATTTTTTTGGCAAAAACTGGCTAAGACGTGAAGCGTTTGATTTGGGCACATATAAAGACACAAACGAGCCGGAAAACGGAAAAACGGAAAAAAAGATAAAAAATCGTGCGATTCTCTTTATTGATCCGAATCAATCAAATCAAAGGATTATTATGCAACAAGGGCTGTTCATGTTTCCGTACACTTTGGATCTAGAGGAGCATTTGTCTATTCTCGAAGGAAACTCTTTCTGTATTAAGGTTCACAAAGATTTAAGAAAAGAATTGATTCAATACTTAGACACTCTTGGTTATAATACATTTCATTTGATGCCTGATTTGAGTAGTATATGTGATGCTATTAAACATCGAAACGTAGATGAAAGGATTGAGAAAAGCCCGTTATTTAAAAAAAGAAAAGTGTAGTCAATTGATAACTACCCAGTCGATTTTTTTAAGATTATCATCTATAAGATAAAGAGCGGAGGTTATAAGCTATGGTTTATGAAGATCTAGCAAAAGAACTAAAAAAGAATATTCAAATAATGACTAACACCTTTGAAGGAAACAATTTACAAGTTCTAAATGTGAGTTGTAGACCCACTTCTTCAACTTCTGCTCATCTTGATGTCTATGTTGAATTAGCAAGTATAAAAGGCTCAAAGATTTCAACAAATGTTGATATAAAGATCAATCTTTATGATTCGGATGGTGAATTATTATACTGCGAGAGCCAAGCGTTATTCTCTTGTGATTTTAGAGGATATGATACCTTGAAGATTCTATGTTATGATGATAATACACTAAATAATGCTACAAAGGGACGACTTTATGCCGTAAGGAATGCTTAATTATGTCTTATATTATTGATACAATTCAAAACTTGTTTTTGAAAGAAGCGTTGAGTTCTCCACTACTTTTCAAGGATTTAGCTAGCATGGAGAAATACATCTCTGAAAGCTACACCGGCCGATCCTTAATTGAATTATTGCAAAATGCGGATGATGCTGGTGCAAAGCGATTCTTAATTAAAGCATTGAGTATAAGCACTTACATGGTTGCAAATGATGGCAGAGAATTTTCAGATAATGATATTCTTGCTCTTTGTCGAAGCGGTTCTTCCACAAAGCAAAGGAAAGGGAATACGATCGGGTTTAGAGGAATAGGCTTTAAGTCTGTTGTAAACTATGCGGAAACTGTTCATTTGGTTAGTGGAGACATAAAGACAACTTTTTCACGCAATCTCACAAAGAAAGTCATACCAGAAGCAAACGAAGTACCCATGATTCGTATTCCACATCGTTTTAGCGGAGAATCCTATTATCCTATTATTAATGATCTTCAAAGCCAGGGATATAAAACTGTATTTATTTTCGAGGTAAAGAACCATTCTCTTTCTGAAGAAGTTAAATGCTTTAACAGTGATTCGATGATCTTCTTGCAGTCCATTGTAACTGTTGAATTCCATATTGATAACAAAAAGAGCTATAGCATTAATCGAGAACAACTTAACAATACTTTTTTGTTAGTTCAAGCAGAGTCTGATTCTGATTCAAGCGCATGGTTAGTTACCCCATTTACAAAAGATACTGGAAAAAGCGCAGTTGCTTTTAAGTATGATGGCAACAGAATAATAGCTGCTAACAACAAAGAAGCTGTTGTTCACTCTTTTATGCCAACGCTTAATTCACTTAGTATGCCGATAAAAATCAACGGCGATTTTTCTACTGACCCTTCCAGAACTAAAGTTGTTTTGGATGAAGATACGAACAGCGCTACAAAGCAATGCGCTAACATTCTTTCGCACTTAGTTGAATCAATCCTTGTTGATGGCACAGATGATTTTGGCATAGTAAATGTTATAAAAAAAGCTCAGATTGATCCTTTATTTCAAATCAAAGGAAAAGATATAAACGATGTTCTTGTGGAGCAATTATTCAAAAACCTAAAAGCAGTTGTTTGTGACATCTACGGCAGTGAAAAAGAAGTGTTTTTGCAGCCGATTGGAATGACGGATGCTGACTTCGATAAGATTTCAGTAGCTCTTGCGATTAAAGGCGCAGGAAAAAAGGATGAAAAAAAGATTCAAGGCCTTACAGATTTATTGAGTTCTCTTGGATATAAAGAAATCCCTCTGGAACAATGCTTAGATGCAATGAAAATAATCGAATGTTCAGCAAAAACAAGAGAGTGTGTTTTGGTCAAAGCGATAAACCAATCAAGATTTGGTATGTCTGAGAGAATGGCTCAGAAAATAGCTGAAGCCAAACTAATTAGCTTCAATTCAGGTGTAGTTTCTTCTGCAGATCTGGAAGGTAATGAAGTTGTAAACGCAGCTTTTGAGGGCGCAGTTATTGAATCGCTCGCCACTCCAGCCGATTATACTGCTTTTACTAAAATCATTGGACTAAAAACAGAACAATTGGCGATGAACCAACCCATAGAGAATGGAGTGGTTCATTCGTTGGCATCTTCCAATGTCGAAACGCAGAGGGAAACATTTAGTAAAAACCGAGTGATTAACAAATGGCGAAGCGTTGAAATGAATGTTGCTGCTGTTCTTGAGCAAATGGATGGCGTTTCTTCTGTAATAGATGTTTCAACCCAAAACATGGGGTATGACATAGAAGTTGGCCTCGTAGATGGAAGAAAGCGCTACTATGAAGTCAAGAGTGTGAGCTGCCTTGGTGATGTATTCTCGTTTTCCAATAATGAATACACCACTGCAATGCAGTATAAAAAGAGTTACTATCTGGCTATTGCGTGCCAGACCGATTCTCAAATAACTATTTGTTTTATTTCTGATCCCATTAATACTCTGGCTATGACCAAACGAGTTACTCGTTGGGAATGGATTTGTAATGAATACAGCGGTGAAGTTGTTACCGCAGATATGGAATAAACGGCAGCTGAAAAGCAACGCTTCCAAAAGGAGGCGTTGCTTTTGCGTTCGTTGACAGACGGCGCCCCGCGCCTCAACAATTAACAAACCGTTCATATTTTTGCCGAATCCCCGCGATAAGCATTTGTTAAACTTTTTAACAGATGCTTTTTCTTTTGAAGCAAACACGGAAGGGGTTTTTCTCATGACAGAATGCTGGTTCGATTATAAAACGGTGATCGTCACGGGCGCGTCCAGCGGCATCGGCAAGGGCCTTGTGAAAAAGCTGATTGCCGACCACGGCTGCCGCGTAATCGGCGTTGCGCGCAACGAAGCCAAAATGCGCGCGCTGGTGGAAGAGCTCGGCGACCGCAGACGCTATTTTTCCTATTTCCTGTTCGACGTTTCCGAAAAGGAAAACTGGCGCACCTTTGCCGAAGCGCTGAAAGAGCAGAACGTGCAGCCCGACATCCTGATCAACAACGCCGGCATCCTGCCGAAGTTCGACAAATTCCTCAACTATTCGCTCGAGGACATCGACCGCGCGATGCAGATCAACTTTTATTCCTGCGTCTATTCCATGAACGCGCTGCTGCCGATGCTTCTGAAATCGCAGACGCCGGGCCTTGTCAACATCGCCTCGTCCGCGGCGCTGTGCTCGCTGGCGGGCACCAGCATCTATTCCGCGAGCAAGGCGGCGCTCAAGAGCCTGACGGAATCCGTGCGCGAAGAGTGCCGCGGCCTGTGCTACGTGGGCCTCGTCTGTCCGGGCTTCACCAAGACCGACATCTTCTCGAACCAGAAGAAGGGCGACGAATCCGACTTCAGCGAAAAGGCGCTGCAGATGGTTTCCACCTCGTGCGACCGCATGGTCGGCAACATCCTGAACGGCATCTGGAAGAAGAAGGGCAACATGGTCTTCGGCGTGGACGCGCGGCTGATGAACAACAGCACCAAGGTGTTCGGCACGCTGATTCCGATGCTTTCCAGCTCGGTGATCCGCATGGCGCATCTGGAGATGTTCGGCGACGTGTTTGAAGACGACGACGTGCCGGCGAGCGAGCCGCTGCACGTGCAGCTGCGTAAGTATCTGGCGGAGCATCTGACGTTTATGCGATAAGCTTCGGGGGCGGATCCACGGATCCGGCCCCTTCTTTTTGCGCCCTATTTTTCCTTCGGCCTTGCGACTGCGCTCACCAAAAGCGCCGAGAGCACCGCGGCCATCACGCCGACGGAGGCCGAAGCCAGCGGCCCCTGCAGAATGCCGCGCCAGCCCTGTTCGTCAACGGCCTCTCTGGTGCCCTTGGCCAGCGCCCAGCCGAAGCCCGTAATCGGCACCGTGGCGCCCTCGCCGGCAAAGCGCACCAGCGGTTCATAGAGCCCGAGCGCGCCGAGCACGACGCCGCAGACCACAAACAGCACCAGCACCTTGCCCGGGGTGAGGGCCGTGCGGTCGATCAGGATCTGGCCGATCAGGCAAATGGCCCCGCCGACCAGAAACGCCTTGACCATTGCGAGCAGCAGCGTCATCCGATCACCCGCCCCAAAGCTTTTTTGAGCTTTTTCGGGGCGTTCTTTTTTTGCATAAGCAGCCCCAGCGCGCCGCCGCAGAGCACCAGCAGCGTCAGCACGGTCAGCGCCTTTTTGGTCTGCCGCAGCCATCGGGTCAGGCACAGCAGCGCCGAAACACAGCGCAGGAGTTTGTCTAGATTCATCGGTCCGTCATCCTTTCTCCGCTTTCAATCACCACGGCATGCGCGATGCCGGGAATGCTCGCACCCTGCAGCGCCGACGTGGCGGAAAGCAGGGCGCCCGTGGCGGCAAACAGAATCCTTCGGTATCTGCCGCGCCGCATTTCGTCAAAAATATGCGAGCAGAGCACGCTCGCGCTGCACCCGCAGCCGGAGCCGCCCGCGTGGACGTCCTGCTTTTCCCGGTCATAGATCATCATGCCGCAGTCGTTGTGGGTTTCCGTCAGGTCAAATCCTTCGCGGCGCAGCAGCTCTCTCAGCAGCGCGCCGCCCACAAAGCCGAGGTCGCCCGTGAGGATCAGGTCGTAGTCCCGCGGCGTCGTGTCGGTGTCGCGCAGCAGGTCGGCAATCGTGCGCGCCGCGGCGGGCGCCATGGCGGCGCCCATGTTGGCCCCGTCGGTCACGCCGAGGTCGGTGATCGTGCCGAAATGCAGGTGGGTGATCCGCGGGTTGCCGGGGCCGCCGTTTGCGGCAAGGATGGCCGCCCCCGCGCCCGTGACCGTCCACTGCGCCGTGGGGGCGCGCTGGCCGCCGTATTCCAGCGGCTTGCGGAACTGCCGCTCCGCCGTGCAGAAATGCGACCCCGTGACTGCGGCGGCGGCGCGGAACGCGCCGGCTTCCACCGAAAGCGCGGCCATGGCCAGCGTGAGCGCCATGGTGGAGCACGCGCCATAAAGGCCGCAGAAGGGCAGGCCGCTTTCTTTGAAGGCAAAGGACGAGGCCGTGCACTGGTTCTGCAGATCGCCCGCAAAGATCGCCTCGGGCTGCGGGCAGGTCCGCGGCAGCTTTCCGGCCGCCAGCGTCAGCGCGTTCTGCAGCAGCGTTTGCTCCGCCTGCTCCCAGGTCTTTTTGCCGAAGCGCGCGTCTTCAAAGGTTTTGTCAAAGCAGGCGCCCAGCGGACCCTCGCGCTCCTTTTTGCCCGCAAGGCCCGCGTGCGCCGCCACGGAGGGCGGGCGCTCCAGCCGGACGGTATGCGCGCCGATTCTCTGCGCCATCTCAGCCACCCGCCTTCTTCCAGAGAAAATAGACGAGGCCCCAGACGGCGGCGCTGCCGCAGCCGAAGACGATCACCGGCCCCGCGATCGAAAACATCTGCGCCGCCGTGCCCAGCACGAAGCCCTCGCTTTTCGATTCCAGCGCGGGGGAGACCACTGCGTTGGCAAACCCCGTGATCGGCACGGCCGTGCCCGCGCCCGCGTGCTTGGCCAGCTTGTCAAAGACGCCCAGCGCGGTGCAGACCGCGGTGCCGGCGATGAGGCCGATCATGACGAGCAGGCGGCCGGTTTCCTCGTCGGCGCCCGCCTGCTGCAGCAGCGCCAGCGCCAGCTGCGAAAGCGCGCAGATGGTTCCGCCGCAAAGAAACGCCGCGGCGCAGTCCTTCCAAAGCGGCGACGGCGGCGCATACCGCCGCGCCAGCGCCGCGTAGTCCTCTTTTGAGATCGCCATCGCTTTCTCTCCCTTCCTGCGTTCTTTTCTCATTGTTCACAAAAAATTAGGTTTTATACATTCCCCGCGCGGTTGACAAAAGCGGGACGACCGATTACAATGGAACCATCAATTTGAACGGAGGGATGGAGATGGCTGTTTTTCTGCCGTTTCGCGCCGTAAGACCCGGCCCCGCATATGCCTTTGACGTGGCTGCGCTGCCGTATGACGTGATGAACAGCGAGGAGGCGCGCGCTCTGGCCGCCGACAAGCCGTTGTCGTTTTTGCACGTGGACAAGGCGGAGATCGATCTGCCGCGCGACGTGGACCCCTATGACAGGCGCGTCTATGAGACCGCGCGCGACAATCTGCGCAAATTGCAGCGCGACGGGATTTTGGCCCAGGACGACACGCCCTGCTTCTATATCTATCGCCAGATCATGAACGGCCGCGCCCAGACGGGTCTTGTCGGCTGCGCTTCCATCGACGATTATCTGAACGACGTGATCAAAAAGCACGAGTTCACCCGCGCCGACAAGGAAGAGGACCGCGTGAACCACGTGGACTTCTGCGACGCCAACACCGGCCCCATCTTTCTGGCCTACCGCGGCAGCGACACGGTGCAGCGGCTCGTCGCCGCCTGGCAGAACAGCCACGATCCGGTCTATGACTTCGTTTCGGCCGACGGAATCGGCAACACCGTGTGGGTGATTGACGACGCGGCGGTCTGCGCGGAACTGCAGCAGGCGTTTGCCGACGCCGGATGCCTCTATATCGCGGACGGCCACCACCGCTGCGCTTCGGCGGTGCGCGTGGGCAAAAAGCGCCGCGCGCAGTTCCCGGATTATGACGGCAGCGAGGCGTTCAACTATTTCCTCGCCGTCGCCTTTCCCAAGGACGAGCTGGCAATCATGGACTATAACCGCGTGATCCGCGACCTCGGCGACATGACGCCGGAAACGCTGCTGCAAAAGCTCGGCGGCGCGTTCACCGTGGAGCCCGCGCCGTTTGCGCCCTACCGCCCCGAAGCGCGCCACACCTTCGGCCTTCTGCTCGACGGCAAGTGGTATAAGCTGACGGCGAAGGCCGGCACCTTTGACGAAGCCGACCCCGTGGCGTCGCTGGACGTTTCGATTCTGCAAAGCAACTGCATTGCGCCGCTGTTCGGCATTGAGGACCCGCGCACCGACAAGCGGATCGATTTCGTGGGCGGCATCCGCGGCCTCGGCGAACTGGAGCGCCGGTGCCAAAGCGACATGCGCCTTGCGTTTTCGATGTATCCCACTTCGCTGGAGGAACTGATGGCGATCGCCGACGCCGGCCGCGTCATGCCTCCGAAATCCACCTGGTTTGAACCCAAGCTGCTCAGCGGACTGTTCATCCACCCGCTGTCCTGACCCCGAAAGGAAGATGCAAGATGAAACATAACATGAAAACGATGCTGACCGTGCTCCTTGCCGCGCTGCTTCTCTTTGCGGCGGTCACGCCCGCCCTGGCGGCGGACGATCTGCCCAAGGGCGCCCTGCTGCTGCAGGATTCCGACTTCATGAAAGTGAACGAAGTCACGGTCATCGCCCACCGCGGCCTTTCGGCCTGCGCGCCCGAAAACACGCTTGCCGCCATGAAGCTGGCCGGCCGCTGCGGCTGCGACGGCTGCGAGATCGACGTGCAGCCCACGCTGGACCAGCGCTGGGTCTGCTTCTCCGATCTGAACCTGAGCGCTTCCACCGACGGCGTCGGCCTGATCAGCGCGCTGCCCTATGACAAGATTTCGGAATACCACATCACCCGCGGCGGCAACGTGGACAAGTATCCGAACGAAAAGGTGCCCACGCTGGAGGAGGCCGTGGCGGTCTGCCAGCTCTACGGCATGAAGGTCGTGCTCACCGTGCGCAACGGCTCGGCCGATCAGATCGATTCCCTGATCCTCGTGATGAAGACGCTCGGCGTGATGAAGACCGCAACGGTCATCTCCGCCAACCGCGACATCCTGAACAAGATTCAGCAGAACGGCGGCCGCGCGGTGTATAACGCGACCCCGGTGATCACCCACCTGAGCATCGACATTGCGCAGCAGAACGGCTACGTCGGTCTTGCCACGTCCACGGTGCTGCCCGGAGCGACGCTGATGGCCCGTGTGCTGAACAACAATCTGGAGCTGTATCCGTTCGACGTCGATTCCGTGCAGAAGGCGGAGCACATGTATAACGCCGGCGTGAAGACGATCATTTCCAACTGTCTGGTCAAGCACGCGCCCACACCGGAGAACGTTTCGGCCAACGTGCTGACCCGGTTCACCCGCCTGTTCAACGACATCTTCAATTTCTTTGCCAAGATCTTCCGCAAGATCTCGCTTCAGATGCTGTTTGAAAGCGCCAAGAGCTCGTTCGGTCTTTGATTCTTGCAACAACAAAGGGCTGCCCGGGGGCGCACTCCGCAAGGAAGAGCCGCCCCGACGGCAGCCTTTTTTTAAGGAGTAACGAATATGACGACACATCTGGATCCGCTGCGTTACGCAACGCTGTCGTTTGACTGTGAAGTAAAAAGCCTTTACACATTGGAGGACGGCCTGCTGGGGGTCGTTCTGGACCGTACCGCCTTCTTTCCGCAGGGCGGCGGGCAGACCGGCGACCGCGGAACCCTGGGAGACTGCATTGTGGAAAATGTGGAAATCCGTCCCCAGGGCACGCTTCACCTTGTGAAAAACTGCGAGGAAACTGTGCAAAAGCTGGCCCCTGGGACGCATTTGCACGCCGAAATCGACCGGGACAAGCGGTTTTCCGACGTGCAGCAGCATTCCGGCGAGCATATTTTGTCGGGCGTCGTCCATCGGCTGTTTGGCTATCGCAACGTCGGGTTTCATCTGTCGGATCAGGAGGTTACGGTCGATTTTGACGGGATTCTGACGGAAAATGACATCTGTAAAGTGGAAGACCTTGTCAATGAAGCGATCTGGAAGAACCTGCCGATCCGCCCGTTTTTCCCCACGGAAGAAGAAAAAGACCGCCTGTGCTACCGCAGCAAGAAGGACGTGGAAGGGCCGCTGCGGCTGGTGGAGATCGAAGGGGTCGATCTTTGCGCCTGCTGCGCCCCGCACGCGGCGCGGACCGGCGAGATCGGCGCGCTGCGCGTGATCAGAAGCGAAAAGAACAAGGGCGGCACCCGCCTGTGGATCCTGTGCGGCCGGCGGCTGCTTGCCGACACGCGGCAAAAGCTGGAGCAGAACCGTCTGGTCAGCACGCTGCTTTCAGCAAAGCAGACCGAAACGGCGGCGTACGTGCAGAAGCTCAGGGACGAGCACCTTGCGCTGCAGTATGAGGCGACCGGTCTGCGGCGGCGAATGCTGCAGGCCGAGGCCGACGCCGCGCCGGTGCGGCCGGTGCAGTTTGCCGCGGTCGACACCGACCCGGATACGCTGCTGTTCTTTGCCGACCGCCTTGCCGCAAAAGCGGAACGCTTCGCGTTTTGCTGCACGGCGGGGGACGACAGGCGGTTCATTCTGCTGACCAAGACGGACTTCGATCTGCAGCCCGTGATGCAGCGCTTGCGCGAACGCTGCGGCGCACGCGGCGGCGGCCGGGGCGGCGTGATGCAGGGCTCGCTCAAGGCGACGGAAGCGGCGCTGCGGGCGGCGCTGGAGCTTTGACAACAAAAAACTGCGCGGGGGTTTGAACTCCTGCGCAGTTTTTCTTTTTTTGTTTATCGGCAATCAGAAGCCGATCGCGGGCGGAATCTCCGGTTCCTCTGCCTGCGGCGTTTGCAGCGCGTACCGCTGCTCCACGTCGGTCAGTCTGCCTTCATAGAAATTCATGCCGCGGAACACGACCTCGTCGTCATAGACCTCCAGCAGATAGCCGAGGCCGGTTTTGTCGTTCGCTTCGCCGTTCTCGTCCATCATCGACAGACAGGGCACCCAGATCTCCGGCGTGACGTGCGCGCCGTACAGACGGCCGAAGCGGATGTAGTAATGCATATGGCCCACAATGACGAAGGTGTTGGGATATTTCGTCACCAGCGCCGCATAGCGGTCGTGTCCCTGCCCGATACGGGAAGCGGGATAGTGGTTGAACACGAAGATCGGCTTGCCGGTTTCGGCCGCCGCGTCCAACTGCGCTTCCAGCCAGTCGAGCTGCTTGTCAGACAAGGTGCGCGCGGCGCTTTCTTCGCTGTCCGGCGCCGGAATAATCAGGCTGTAGCCGTTCACGGTTTTGCTGTAATACAGTTCCTCCAGATCTTTGTCCACAAAGGCTTGCAGATAACCGAGCTGCCGCTCGCGCAGCTTTTCGAACGAGCCGTTGCTTTCGTCGCCGTTGCCCACGTCGTGGTTGCCCATCGCCGTGTAATAGGGCTTTATGGGGTTGACCGTTTCCAGCATACCGTAGCACAGCAGGCTTTCTCCGGCCTGGCCGTTCATCGTGTTGTCGCCCAGCAGCACCAGCGCGTCGGTGACGTCCTTGACGCTGCCGAGGTTCTTGAGCGACCGCGCGTTGATTTTGAAGCGCGGAATGTTGTTCCCCTCGGTGTGGATGTCCGAGATCACCGTCAGGTGCAGCCGCAGGCACTCCTCGTCCAGCGGCGCAATGTTGTCGCTCCGGACGGAGAGTGTGGCCAAAAAGAAATAAAAAGTCAGAAAGATTGCAATCACTTTGCGCAGCGGAATCAGCAGTTGTTTCATAAGTATTCCTCCCCGGCGGTCGCTGTGCTTCCATTATAATCCCATTCCTCCGGCAAGTCAACCGGCTGCACGGCATAGAGATCGTCGAACGACAGCGTTCGTTTGTCCAGCGTCAGCGTGCGGGCCACGGGCTCCACGCGCCGCACCGTGCCGCTGCAGGTGCGGTAGAACCCGTCTTCATAAAAGGTGACGCGGATGCGCATGCCGCGCCGCAGCGCGTTCACCTGCCGCGAAAGCAGCTCGTTTTCCTCGTCGCTGCGCGCGCGCCGCCGGTCATAGACCTGCGTCTGTTTTTTGACCAGTTCTTCAAAGCCGACCAGCGCCGCATAGGGCAAAAAGAGCCGGCCGCGGTCTTTTTCATCCACCGTTATGGCCTCCGATCAGTTTGTTGCGCACCCGCGCCGTGCCCGCCTCGGTGTAGCTCAGACCTTTGAGCAGGGCGTTTTTGCCGAACCTGTTTTTGATGCCGATCCGCGCCGTCTGCAGGTCGCGTTCCCTTTGCCGCTCCGGCAGATCGTCGAACAGCGTCAGTTGCAGGTTCGCGCCCGACGTGAGCTCCTGCAGCGCAATGCCGACCCGCCGGATCGGCAGATCCCGCACCGTGCGCGTATAGATGCCGTCAAACGCCGCCATGATCGTCCGGAACGAGTCGGTGGGCTTTTCCAGCCGATGGCTGCCGCCCGCGGCGGGCAGACGGTCGCCGCTGTAGCCCACCGAAAGCGCGACAGAGCCCGCCAGCAGGCCCTGCTCCACCAGCTTGAGCACCAGCGCGTCCACCATTTCGCGCAGCACCACATAAGCGTCGGCGCGCGTGTAATCGGAAAAGAGAATCTGACTGTTCGACAGCGAGTGCGATTTCGGCTTGTAGGCGTGGATCTGCGCAATGGTGCCCGACTCCCGGCCGTGGGCGTGGTCGATCAGCACCTGCGCGTTGACGCCGAATTCCCGGTAGAGCACTTGCTCCGGCAGCTCGGTCACGCCGTGCAGGTCATAGACGCCGAGCAAAGCGAGCCGCCGCGCCGTGCCGCGGCCGATGCCCCAGATATCCGTGATGGGCCGGTGGCGCCAAAGCTGACGGCGAAAGCCCGCCTCGTCCAGCACGCCGATATGGTCATCCGCGTGCTTGGCGGTGATGTCGAGCGCGAGCTTGCACAAAAACAGGTTGGTGCCGATTCCCGCCGTGGCGCAGATGCCGGTCTTTTGAAAAACGGCGTCCATCAGCATCTGGGCGAACGCCCGGGGCGTCTGGCGATAGAGCCGCAGATAGGGCGCGGCGTCGATGAAGCATTCGTCAATGGAATAGACGTGGAGATCGTCGGGCGACACGTACTGCTGATAGAGCGCCACGATGCCGGCGGAGACCTCCATATAGCGGCGCATATGCGGCAGGGCGATGATATAGTCGATTCCGGCGGGAATCTCGAACAGCCGGCAGCGGTTCTTGACGCCCAGCGCCTTCATGGCGGGCGACACAGCCAGGCAGATGGCGCCCCGGCCGCGCGCCTCGTCGGCCACGACCAGGTTCGCCCGGAACGGGTCCAGCCCCCGGTCGACGCATTCGACGGAGGCGAAGAAGCTTTTGAGATCGATGCAGATATAGCAGGACATGGGGCACCTTCTTTGAGAATGGAGAATGGAGAATTAGAGTGCGCAGGGGACAGGGAACAGGGGACAGGGAACAGGGGACAGGGAACAGGGAACAGGGGACAGGGAACAGGGGACAGGGAACAGTAGCGCCGCGCTCCGCGCGGCCGGGTCCCGATTCGCTGCAGCAAGTCGCGCGGAGCGCGACGCTACGCCAACGTGCGGCTTGGCTCCCCCGCCTTTTGATTCCAATTCGGAAATATGGCAACTTTTCACACCCAAAAACACGCTGTTCACTCCAAAAAGGTTCCAAACGGCAAAAACTGTGTTATAATGAAAAAGGAAAAAAGATTTCCGGTTTTTGCAAAGGAGATGTGCGAACATGAAGAAAACAATATCCGTTCTGCTCGCCCTTTTGCTGCTGCTCGGCGCGGTGCCGTTCGTGCCGTTTGCCGCGGCAGAAGAGAGCGCTTTTGCCGCGGGCGACATTCTGGAATACGGCACCTATCCGCAGTCGCTCGTGACGGACGAAGCGCTGCTTGCGGCGCTGCCGCAGCTTCCCGGCGAGCAAAAGACATTTCGCTATTACGGCAACGAGATCGGCACCGGCGCGGACGTCGGGGTTTGCCTGCCCTTTGACGGCATGAGCTATATTGACGTTGTGTTTCAAAACGTCAAATACAGAGGCGTCACCATTGACGAAAGCCGGCCCAACACCACGCCGGACGGGCAGGAAAGCGGGTATCAGGCGCAAAACGGCTATCCGGCGGGGAACACCTACTGGTTTCGTTTTGAGCCCCTGCGCTGGTGCGTGATCGACCCCGACAGCGGCCTTGTTGTGTGCACCGCCCTGATCGACAGTCAGCCGTTTGCCGTTTACCGGAACGCGCTTGCGTCTTCGTTCTATACGGGCGAATACGGCAGCATTACCGACAGCAACCATTCCGGCGGCTGGTGGGAAACCATCAGCGTGTGGCTCAACGAGCATTTTTTGACAACTGCCTTCAGCGCGGCGCAGCAGGAAAACATTCTGGCGGAACCGCTTACGAACGATTACTGGTATGTCGGCAGCGGGGCCGGCGGAAACGGTGCGCACCGGTATGACGCGCCCGCAACCGCAGACAAAATCTTTTTGCCCGCCTGGGATGATCTTTGCAGCGCAGACGCCGGCTTCAACACGAACGGCAGAAGCGCCGACGCCGCAAGAGCGCTGGCCGGCACGGATTACGCAAAGGCGCAGGGCCTTGGCGGTTCCGGCGCAGAGACCGCCGCGTGGTGGACCCGCACCGTGAGCAAATATTTTAATATGAACTACGACTGCGCAGTCAACCAAAGCGGCGCCATGAGCTCCGCCCCCGCCAATCTCAAAGACACCAACGCTTACTACGGCGTTTGCCCGGCCATGCGGCTGGAAACGCTCAGAAACGACGCCGGCGGCGATGCGCTGCTGCATGTCGGCGATCTTGTCCATTTCGGAAGCTATCCGCAAAGCAAAGAGACGGACGAAGCCGTGATCGCCGCGCTGAACGAACGGCTGCCCCTTGCGCCGCAGCGCAACCTGACAATCAGTGAATACCGCTGGAACTTTGATGCGGATTATTACACGGATTATGCGGATCTGATCCAAAACGGTCAAAAATACAGAGCAAAGATTGAATACACCGTTATGATCCGGGAGGACACAAGCACCTCCGTGAATGCGCCGAAGCCGAAGGTCTATGCCGGCTATGATTACAGCTTCACCGACGGAGCGCTTGTGAAATATGTCTGGTATTATAAGTTTGAGCCTTTGACCTGGCGCATTCTGGACCCCGAAAACGGGCTGCTGATGTGCAACGAGATCATGGAATCTCTTGTTTATCAGCGCGGCAACTATTATGATGATTATTGGGACAATGACGGCTGGGCGGACGAGGCGCGGACCCATTACGCCACCGATTACACGGTCAGCCACATCCGCGACTTTTTGATCAACGATTTTTGGAATACCGCCTTCAACGACGCGCAGCGGGCAAAGATCAGGACGACCGAGCAGGACAACCGGGGCATGATGACCCTGCGCGGCACAGCCGGGTATGAGCGATATGACTGGGAGACCACCGACGATCCGGTGTTCTTGCTTTCGTCGGCGCAGGCGCTGAACGCCGGCTACGGCTTTGACGCCGAAACAAGAAAGCTGCAATTCACTCCCTATGCTTTGGAAAACCGCAGTGCTTCGGACAACTATTGGGTGCTGCGCAATGCCGCCGACAACTTTTTCGGCAGACGCCCCTGCGGGGTCTTCCCCGGCGGCGCTGTGGGCTTCACGTCGGCCTGGTCCAACGATATGCACGGCGTGGTCCCCGCCGTTTATGTGACGGAAATTGAAAACGAGGTTTCGGGCGGCTCCGCGGTCTGCAGCACGCACGAAGCGACCGTTGTGCCCGTTGTTCCGGCCACCTGCACCGCGCCCGGCAGCGGCAAAGCGGTCTGCGCCCTGTGCGGCGAGGTGCTGAATGAAAGCGTTGTAATTCCGGCCCTCGGGCACGACAAGGTGCAGCACGAAGGCCGGGCGCCCACCTGCGGCGAAAGCGGCTGGGCGGCGTATGAGACCTGCACGCGCTGCGATTACACGACCTACGCGGCGCTGGCGCCGACCGGCGCGCACAGCTGGGTGTGGATCACCGACACGGCGCCCACCTGCAGCGCGGCGGGCGCGGGGCACGAAGCGTGCTCCGTCTGCGGCGCGGTGCGCGGCCAGAACACAACGATCGACCCGACCGGCGTTCACGTCTATACGGCCGCAGCGGTGAAAGAGGCGGCGCTGAAATCTGCTGCTGCCTGCGCAAAGAATGCGGTCTACTATTATTCCTGCAAAGACTGCGGCGCTGTGGAAGGGAACGACAGCCATACCTTTGAAGCAGAAGGCACCGCGCTGCGCCACGTTTCCTCCGGCTGGATCACCGACACACCGGCCACCTGCAAGCGCGCCGGCAGCAAGCATACCGAGTGTACCGTTTGCGGGGCCGTGCTTGAAACGGCGGAGATCGGGCGTTTGCCCCACATGCCGAAAACCGTGCCCGGCAAAGCGGCCACCTGCACGCAGACCGGCCTGACCGACGGCAGCGTGTGTGATGCTTGCGGCGAAGTCCTGAAAGCCCAGACGGTCATTCCCAAGGCGGAGCACAGCTGGAACGCCGGCGTTGTGACCACGCAGCCGACCTGCACGGCGGCGGGCGTGAAGACCTTCACCTGCGTCAACTGCCCCGCAACCAGAACCGAGCAGGTGCCGGCCAAAGGCCACGCCTGGGGCGGCTGGGTTGTCACCAAGCAGCCCACCTGCACCGCCGAAGGGCAGCAGACCCGCACCTGCACCCGCGACGGCAGCCACAAGGAGACGCAGAGCGTTGCAAAGAAACCCCACACCGACAACGGCAGCGGCTATTGCCGCGACTGCGGCGCCGACCTCAAAGCTTCGCAGCGCTGCAAATACTGCGGCGAGATCCACACCGGCCCGTTCGCGTGGCTGATCAGGTTCTTCCACAACATCCTTGCGATTTTCAAGCGCTGACACGGTTGAACCGTGCACCCGCTCTCTTCCGGGAGCGGGTGCCGCTTTTTCTCAACGGCTAAATCGAACATTTGTTCGATAACATCATACGCCCTCCGCGGCCGTTTGTCAAGAGGAAAAAACAGGAAAGTCAGCCGCTTTGCGCTAAGGACGAAAAAACGGACGCCCCTTTCAGGACGTCCGTTGCGTTTGTATGCGGTTATACCAGCTTGCACAGATAGTCGAAATTGTCCACCCAGTTGTGCATGTAATAGTTCCGGCAGCGGAAGAGCACCGCGCTTTCACTGATCTCCATGAAGAAGCCCAGCCCGTTGACCGCGTAATCCACCGGCCAGTTCGGCATCAGATAGGACGGCAGATTCAGGTAATGCACGCCGTTGACGCAGGTATAGGTCGGCGTGTCGATCTTGTTGGAAAGCCCCTTGTGCAGATGGCCGCTCAGGCAGAACACGTTTTTGTGCGCTTCCAGCGCAGTCTGAATCCGGCTGCTCCAGGGCTCCTCCGTGCCGCCGTCGGGATAGAAGTTCTCTTCGCCGTGAACGCCCGCAAGCGGCACGTGCAGCAGCACGAACACCGGCTTGCCGCTGCCGTCATATTTTGTCAGCTCGTCCTCCAGAAAGCGCAGCGCGTCGTCGCTGTATTCCGGGCGGTCCCAGTTGTCGGCGCTCTCGTCGTTGAGGCAGATGAACGGGTAACCGTTCACTTCAATCGTGTAATAGGGATGCTCAAGGCCGTAATCCAGATAGCGGTTGCAGCAGTCCACAAAGTCCGCCAGCGCCTCGGGGTTCATCCGTTCGCCGTCGGCCTCCTTCGCGTGGCCGATGTCGTGGTTGCCGGCAATGACGACCGTGCCGACGTCCGCCGGGATCGTATCCCGCGTGATTTCAAAGAACCGTTCCAGCGTCGCCTTGTCGCCGTAGTTGGTCAGGTCGCCGAGCACGGCGATGCCGTCGGGCGAAAGCGAAAGCATGTCCTTGTAGCAGTTTTGCAGCGCCAGCTGGCCGGCCGGCAGACGGCGGTCGATATGCACGTCGGACACGATGGCCACCTTGCAGACCGCGTCGCCCGGATCCTTGGGCTTTTTGCCGTTCGCGAACGGCAGAAACGCCAGAAAGAACGCCAGCACCGCCGAAACGAACCGCTGCAGCAGAATTTTGACATTATTCATGAGTCATGTTCCTTTCTTTGGAAAGATCGCCTTTTATGATACAACGAAACGTACGGCTTGTCAATCTTCGGCGCGGGACTTTTTACTGCGCCGTGCAGGCCGCCAGCGTGATGTTGCTGCCGCACAGCAGACGGCAGGTGACCTCCAGCTCGCTGCTGCCGTCGGCTTCGATTGTCACTTCGCGGTAGTAGTTGCCGTCCGTGTTGCCGAAGGAAACGGTCTGCACGTTGCCGCTGCGGTCGCGCACGGTCAGCGCGCTCAGGCTCCGGAACCCGCCGACGTAAAGCCGGAACGTTTCCCTGCCGCTCGCGTGCAGCGTCAGCGTGAAGCTGCGGTTCGAAACCAGGCCGCAAGTCGTGCTGCCGCGGTTCTGCGTGTCGCCGCCGGTCCAGCCGATGGAATAGTTGTCGTCAAAGAGGTTCTTTTCTCCGCCGACGGTCGCTTCGCCCACGGATCCGTCGCCGTTCCGCTTGCGCACCGCGGTGAAATCGCGGTCGGCGGCAAACACGGCAAAGTCGCGGCAGCCGTCATCGATCGTGAAGGCGGCGCTTTGCTTTTCCAGCCTGCGCACCGAGAGCGACAACTCCGCCCGGCTGCGGTCATAGTCCTTGTTCGTGCCGTCCCGCGGCGCCTGTTCAAACGTGAACGCGAGCGTCTGCGCCTCGCCGACCGGCGCGGTGAAGGTCAGCTCATACACCGTGCCGTCGCGCGCGCCGCCGGTGACGGCCAGCGGGTCGGCGTCCTTGTCTTGCGCAACCGTTTTCCATGCGGCCGGCTTGCCGTTCCGCGTTGCGGAAAGCAGCTTGCCCCAGCCGGCGCGGCCGTGGACGCGCACCGTCCAGCTGCGGTCGGAAAAGGCCCGGCTGCCCTTGAAGTGGCCTTCGGCGGGCGCGATCGTCAGCGTCTGGGTCTTGCCGCCGGAAAGGGAGATCTCCGTGGTGCGGAACGCGCCGTCCTTGTAGGCGACGGTGGTCACGTCGTCTTCATAGAGCGTGGTCTTGCCGCCGCGGTCGGCGCCCGGATAAACGTCGAGCGTCAGGCGGCGCCAGTCTTTTTCGCTCGTGTTTTTCATGTTGTCCGCCAGAACCAGCACGCCGCCCATGCGCACGAAGAGGGGAGAGGTCGCAAGCCCGTGGCGGACGGTGACCGTTTTCGGGCCGACAAAGGTTTCGCCCGTCCAGACGTCCATCCACGCGCCGTCGGGCAAAAAGACGTCGCGCGAGACGTCGCCGGTGGTGAACAGCGACACGAACACGTGGGCGTGGTTGTTGCCGTCGCGGAATTCGATCTTGATCGAATGGCGGCTGTTCGCGGGAATGTAATCGGTGGTGAACAGGGTGTTGAAGGTATCCCAGCCGTCAACGATCTTTTCGCCGTCCAGCCAGATGCGGATGCCGTCGTCGGCATAGGCGGTCAGGCGCACGGGCTTTGCACCCACGGCCAGCTCGCCCGTCCAGCGCACCGAGAAGTAATCGGAGACCGAAAGGCCCTGCGGCGCGCTGTAGCCCCAGTCGAAATACACGGTTTTGTCCTGGCGCACCACCTCCGGCTCGCCGGAGAAGGTGTCGTTGGCAAAGTATTCGCCTTTGAGGCCCTCCTTGCCGCCGCAGGTGAAGCTGTAATCCTCGGCAAGCGGCTCGCTTTCGCTCAGCGGGGCCACCAGCAGACTGTCGCCGAGCAGATATTCGTCGTTGCGGTCGGCTTCCGCATACTGCGGATAGGCCGTGTCCAGCCGCCGCAGCAGCGGCAGACCGGTTTCATAGTTTTCGTGCGCCAGCGCGTAATAGAGCGGCAGCAGCCGGTAGCGGAGATCCGTGTAGGTGTGCGTCACGCGCTCGGCGGTTTCGCCGAACAGCCACGGCATCCGCGAATAGGGCTTGGTGCAGTGCACGCGCATGATCGGCGAGAGCGCGCCGTACTGGATCCAGCGGATATACATTTCGGGCGTCACGTCGGACGTGTGGCCGCCGAGGTCGGAGCTGGTGTAGGGCAGGGCGAGTTCGTTGCCCAGCAGGACCATGTTTTCGATCTCCTGCGCCAGCGACCGGTTGTCGGTGCCGATGTCGCCCGTCCACTGCAGCGCGTAGCGGTGGGCGGCCAGTTCGCTCGGGTATTCCAGCGTGCCGTTGCCCACGCCGTCCACGTTGGCCATGATGATCGGCCGGCGGGCGCTTTCGCCCTTGCACGCGGCGCGGTCGTAATAGTCCTTTGTGATCCAGTGGTAGGCGTACATGCCCGTGGTGTAGATGGAAAGGTCGTCGTGAACGGGCTTCAGGCTGGTCCACCAGTTGCGGTCGTACCACCAGTAGTCGAGCCCTTTTTTGAGGATCTTCTGCAGGTTCGTCGTGCGGTAGAACATCTCGTATTTATCCAGCAGATTCTCGCAGCCGCGGGTCGGCTCCGGGTGGTCGTTGAACACGAGCGACACGCCCTGCCTGTGCGTTTCGCGGGCAAACTGCTCGAACGCGGGGAACAACAGACGGTTGATGTTGTAGCCCGTGCCGCCGGCGGAAATGCGCCAGTCGGTGTCGATCACCAGAACGTCCAGCGGATAGCCCTTGTCATAGTAGTCGCGGATCTGCTGCCGGGCGGTTTTCTGGTTGTATTCATAGTAGCGCGAATCCCAGTAGCCGAACAGGTTCAGCGGCAGCAGCTCGGTCTTGCCGCACAGGTCGGTGAAATCCTGCAGGAAGGTCTTGTAGCTGCCGCCGGGCAAAAAGACGAACACGTCCTGCGCGTCGTTCCTGAGATCCCAGCCGTTGTTTTCATAAAAGTTTTTTGCCACGCTGTAGCCGTCGGACGAGGGGATCACGCGCGGCGTGTCGGTGAACGACCAGCTTTGCAGCGCGTCGGAGGCGGAGGGCAGGAAGACGTTGCTGTCGGTGTCGCTTTCAAACTGCCAAAGGCGCTTCCCCTGCGGGTCGGTGATGAAGCAGCCCGCCGCCGACTGCGCGCCCAGCGGCACGTGGACCGTGTAATGCGCGGTTTCGATCAGCCGATAGCCGTTTTCGCTTTTCTCGGTGAAGGCGACGTCGTTCCAGCCGGTCCGCTTTTCCACGGTGAACGAGGGCCGGTTTTCAAACCCGCGCGGGCCTTTTGTTTCCAGACGCACCAGACTGTCGCGCAGCAGCTCCACGCGGAGGCTGCCCTCCGTCACAGACTGCGGCTGTCCGGCGGCGTAATCGGCGGGGTCATAGGGCGCCGGGCCCGGCTTGCCGAACGCGAAGACCAGCAGGGTCAGCACGGTCCAGAACAGCGCGAGAATCTTGATCATAACACGCATCTCCCTTCCTTATGCTTGTAGTTTACATCAATCCGCGGGACTTGTCAATGCATACAAAAACGCGGCGGATTTCGGCGCCTTCTTTGGCCGTTTTTCCCCCAACAAAAAATGAACAAGATTTATTCACAAAGAGTTCACCGGAAATGTTCTTATTTTTCTGAAATAGAAAAATAAAAGCGAAAAACTGTATTATCATTGGGTATACTATGACTTGAAGCAGATTGTTTTCTGCGTTCTCCTGCCATAGACCGGAAGTTCAAATCACTTGGAAGGTGTTACCAGTATGATGGGATACGGACGTTATACCCGCGGCGGCCCGCCCGCCACGGAGAAGTTCGACATGACCAAACCCGCCACGGCGCAGGACGCCTTTGTGCAGCCGCTGATCTACGGCTTTTCCACCATCCGCCGCAAGATCCATAACGGCAAGATCACAAAGATCGGCATGGAGGGCGTCAAGCCGCCGTATATCCTGCTTTGCAACCACAACGCTTTTTATGATTTTTACGTGATGATGTCGGCCATCTATCCCGACCGGGGCGTGTTCCCCGCGGCGGTGGACGACTATATCGGCCGCGAGTTCTTTTTGCGTCGCTTCGGCGGCGTGCCCAAGCGCAAATACACCGCCGACGTCGGCCTGCTGCGGACCTGCCGCAAGGCGATCAAGGACGGGCTGGTGTTCGGCATCTATGCCGAAGCGCGCTATTCGCTGTGCGGCGTGACGGAAGTGATTCCCGACGCGATCGGCCAGCTTTGCAAGCACATGAAGGTGCCCGTGGTCACGTTCGTTTGCCGCGGCCACCACATCTACGACCCGTTCTGGGGCGACCATTCCATCGCGCGCAAGCTGCAGGTGCGGCCTGTGGAAGCCGAGCTGCGGCTGGCCTTCACGCCCGAGCAGCTGGAAAGCGCCTCGGTGGACGAGATCAACGAAAAGGTCCGCACCCTGCTGCAGAACGACGACTGGCGCTGGCAGAGCGAGCGTCACATCCGCGTCAGCTATCCGAAGCGCGCGGAGGGGCTCAACAAGGTCCTTTACCAGTGCCCGCACTGCATGACGGAATACAAGATGCGCTCGAAGGGCGACAAGATCTACTGCGAAAACTGCGGCAAGAGCTGGACGCTGACGGAATACGGCGAGCTGCAGGCCAACAGCGGCGAGACCGAGTTCCGCTTCCCCGGCGACTGGTATCTCTGGGAGCGCGAGCAGGTCAAAAAAGAAGTGCAGAACAACGAATACCGCTTTGAAAGCCGGGTCGACGTCAACGATCTGCCGAATTCCAAGGGCTTTGTCCACATGGGTCACGGCACATTGGTGCACGACATGGGCGGTTTCCATCTGCAGGGCGTGCGCGATTACGACGGCAAGCCGTTTTCAATGGAGATCCCCGCCGCCGGCCAATATGCCGCGCACGTGGAATATCACTACCGCTTCGGCAAGAAGCGCGACTGTCTGGATCTGAACACGCTGGACGACACGTGGTACGTGTTCCCCGAATGCAGCGACTTTTCCGTGACAAAAATTTCGCTCGCCGTGGAAGAAATCTATAACGAAATCTGGCGCAGACGCCGGGAAGAGAAAGAAAAATCGAAGGAGTAAGAGCATGGACATTCAAAAAAAACTGCTGGAGATTTTAAGCGATTACACCGACGGCCGCATCACCACGGCCAAGGCGGACGACGTGCTGACCTCCGATTTCGGTCTGAACTCGTTTGAGCTGTTCGACCTGGTCTGTATCGTGGAAGAAACCTTCGACATCTCGATCCCCGACCGGATGCTGCCGCAGCTGCTCACCGTGGGCGACTTTGTGCACTATCTGGATCAGGAAGTCAATCATTAAAAAAACGCCCTGCGGGGCGTTTTTCAGTTTGCAGTGTGCAGTTTGCAGTGACGCGGGGGAAAGGACAAAAAAGGCAAAGCATCTTCCGCAAAGTAAGCTGCGTTTAGGATCGGACGGATTTCTCCATAATAACAAAAGCAGGCGTCGATGCCTGCTTCTTTTTTCGGTTGCATCCATAACTGTTGACTGACGACTGTCGACTGTCAACTGTCGACTGATTCCACCGGCACCGACACGTCGAAGTCGCGCGACCAGTTGGAAAGGAAGAAGTTGCGGCCCTTGAACTGCACGTGGTCGTCAAAAACGTACATCACGAGCCCATGGCCGAAGACGCTGGTGCCGCCCTCCAGAAAGGTGCCGTAGCCGTAGCAGGGGAGGTTGACGCTCGTGATATGCTGCCCCACGCGCTCCACCGTGACGAAGCCGACGTCGTTGTCCGCCGCGTCAAGCGACAGCGGATAGTGCTGGTGGCCGGAGATATAGATCACGTTCGGACACCGGTCGAGGATCGCCTGCAGGCGGTCGCTCGTCTGCTGCGAATCAAAGCCGTTGCCGCCTTCGTCCGCGCCCACCGCGTGGGTGAAGTTCATCGGCTGGTGGTTGATGACGAACACGGGCTTGCCGTCCGCTTTTTCTGCGGCCGCGGCAAGCGTTGCTTCCAGCCAGCTCAGCTGGCGGTCGGTCATGACGCAGTCGGTGGAAGCGGCCTCGGAGCCGAGCACGAGAAAGCTGTAGCCGCCGATCTCGCGCAGGAAAAAGACGTCGTCCGGCGTTTCGCCCATGATGGCGCCGCCGTATTGCAGAAAGTTCGCTTTTGCTTCGTCATAGACCTTTTCGCCGTCATAGCTCGTCCAGCAGTCATGGTTGCCCACCGCAAGGATCGTGTTCGGAACGTCCGCGTTCTTTTGAAACAGGGTTTGCAGCGTCGTCCAGTTCGCCTCGTTGCCGTTGTCGGTGCAGTCGCCGGCCAGAACCAGCACGTCGGGCTTCACCCGGCGCGAAATGTCGCGCAGGCCCGGCGGCAGCGAGAGCTGGCGATAGAACGCGTCGCCCACGTGCGTGTCGGAAATCAGCGCCGCCGTCAGCCGGACGTCGGGCGCTTTTTTGATGAACAGGTTGTTGCCCACGCTCAGCGTGGTCAGCGCGAGAAAGATGGCCGTCAAAAACGGGCCCGCTTTTTTGAGTAAGGCTTTCAGGGTGTCCATGGTTTGCCGCCTCCTGTTTTGAATGGTCGGTTTCATTATAGCAAGTTGAAACGAAAAAAACAAGAGGGAACAGGGGACAGGGGACAGGGGACAGGGACGCGGGGAAGGCTGTATCAAAAGGCGAAAGACTGCCCGCGAAGAATGGAAAATGGCACAACGGTGCAGCTTCAGCGAACGCCAGCGCGTGAACAGCCGCCGCCGTCCGCCGGCAGCCAAACCCTTCCGCCCACTTTACCTGCTCCCTGCTCCCTGTTCCCTGCTCCCTGTTCCCTGTCCCCTCGTTTTCTATTATTTTCTTTTCATAAACCCTTTACATCCCTTTTGATTCATGATACAATAATAAAGTTGATAATCGGTCAATCCGGCCTGTTGTCAGCGTGCAATTTGTTTCACATTTGCAATCACATAAAGGAGGATATCCAAATGGCAAGAAAAATGAAAACCATGGACGGCAACAACGCTGCCGCGTACGTATCCTATGCGTTCACGGAAGTGGCGGGCATTTACCCGATTACCCCGTCCAGCCCGATGGCCGACTATGTGGACCAGTGGTCGGCGCAGGGCATGAAGAACATCTTCGGCACGACCGTCAAGGTTTCCGAAATGCAGTCGGAAGCCGGTGCGGCAGGTACGGTGCACGGCTCGCTGGCCGCGGGCGCGCTGACCACGACCTACACCGCGTCGCAGGGTCTTTTGCTGATGATCCCCAACATGTATAAAATCGCCGGCGAGCTGCTTCCGTCGGTGTTCCACGTGTCCGCGCGCTGCGTCGCGTCTCACGCGCTGAACATCTTCGGCGACCACTCCGACGTTTACGCCTGCCGCCAGACGGGCTTTGCCATGCTGGCCGAGACCAATCCGCAGGAGGTCATGGACCTCGGCGCCGTGGCGCACCTGGCCGCCATCAAGGGCCGCGTGCCGTTCATCAACTTCTTCGACGGCTTCCGCACCTCCCACGAGCTGCAGAAGATTCAGGTCTGGGACTATGAAGACCTCAAGGAAATGTGCGATATGGACGCCGTGGAAGCGTTCCGCAAGCGCGCGCTGAACCCGGAGCGCCCGGTCATGCGCGGCTCGCACGAAAACGGCGACATCTTCTTCCAGCACAGAGAAGCCTGCAACAAGTATTACGACGCGATGCCCGCCATCGTGGAAGAATACATGGGCAAGGTCAACGCCAAGCTCGGCACCGACTATCAGCTGTTCAACTACTACGGCGCGCCTGACGCCGAGCACGTCATCGTTGCCATGGGCTCCATCTGCGACGTGGCCGAAGAAGTCATCGACTATCTGACCGCCAAGGGCGAAAAGGTCGGCCTTGTCAAGGTTCGCCTCTACCGTCCGTTCTCTGCGAAGCATCTGGCCGCCGCGATTCCCGCGACCTGCAAAAAGATCGCCGTGCTCGACCGCACCAAGGAGCCCGGCTCCCTGGGCGAGCCGCTGTATCTCGACGTTGTTGCCGCGCTGGAAGAGACCGGCCGCACCGACATCGCCATCATCGGCGGCCGTTACGGTCTGGGCAGCAAGGACACCCCGCCCGCGAGCGTGTTCGCCGTCTATGACGAGCTGAAGAAGGCCGACATGAAGAAGCACTTCACCATCGGCATCAACGACGACGTGACCCATCTGTCGCTGGAAGAAAAGGAATCGCCGAACACCGCGGCTCCCGGCACCATCGAATGCAAATTCTGGGGTCTGGGCGGCGACGGCACCGTGGGCGCCAACAAGGACTCGATCAAGATCATCGGCGACCACACCGACAAATACGTGCAGGCGTACTTCCAGTATGACTCCAAGAAGACCGGCGGCGTGACGATTTCGCACCTGCGCTTCGGCGACGCCCCGATCAAGAGCCCCTATTACATCAACAAAGCGGACTTCGTGGCCTGCCACAACCCGTCCTATGTGGAAAAGGGCTACAAGATGGTCAACGACGTCAAGCCCGGCGGCGTGTTCCTGATCAACTGCCAGTGGAGCCCCGAAGAGCTCGCCGAAAAGCTCAACGGCGAAGCCAAGCGCATCATCGCCAGAAACAACATCCAGCTCTATACCGTCAACGCGATCGACATCGCCGCGAAGATCGGTCTGGGCAAGCGCACCAACACCGTGCTGCAGTCCGCGTTCTTCTCGCTGTCGAAGGTCCTTCCCGAAGAGGAAGCCATCGGCTACATGAAGGAAAAAGCCCAGAAGTTCATGAAGAAGGGCAAAGAGATCGTTGAAATGAACGAAAAAGCGATCGACGCCGGCGCCACGGCCTATGTCAAGATCGACGTGCCCGCCGACTGGGCCGACGCAGCCGACGACGCCGCCCCGGCCAGGAGCGAAGGCGCTGCCAAGCTTGTCAAGATGGTCGATTCCATCATGAAGCCGGTCGGCCTGATGAACGGCGACGCGCTGCCCGTTTCCGCGTTCAGCGACCACGCCGACGGTACGTTCGAGCAGGGCGCTTCCGCCTATGAAAAGCGCGGCGTTGCGGTGCTCGTTCCCGAATGGAACGCAGCCACCTGCGCGCAGTGCAACCAGTGCGCCTATGTCTGCCCGCACGCGACGATCCGTCCCTACTGCCTGACTGAGGAAGAGGCCGCGGGTGCGCCCGAAAACGCCATTTTGGTGGACAAGAAGGCCGGCAAGGGCAGGGGCAAATATCAATACACCCTCGCCGTTTCCCCGTTCGACTGCATGGGCTGCGGCGTCTGCGTCGGCGTATG
>JAEEGI010003263.1_pt1 | contig 38782 bp, 48 predicted proteins | sample 8958751 | NCBI WGS metagenome assembly JAEEGI01 (sample SAMN16246545, study PRJNA631951) | gut metagenome | biome: gut microbiome; feature: rumen; material: KS-attached | host: Bos | place: Iran: Karaj | collected 2018-10 | reverse complement strand
TGGCCATTTATATGGTGCCAAATTGTATGATAATGCACGCAAAAAATTGGTTCCTGTGTTTGGAAAACCCGAAGGAAAAGGCATCGCGTTCAAGAAATCTGATAAAACTATGATTCCGGCCCCTGCAAGCCTTGAAGGCAGACGCGGTGTGTATGCCGTTGTTCCAAATTCCAAGCGCCTTGGTGGATTTATCCCAGAAAAATCTTATGTTTTTGCTGATGTTAAATCTGCCCCAGTTGTCGGTGATTTGGCGGTCTTCATCGATGCCGATTTTAAATCATTGGGTGAAGATCAGACTTTAAACGCAAATATCGCAATTGTTCGCCAAGATTCCAAGGGCAAAATATATGGTCAAATGTCATCACCCGATGAAAAGATTACCGCCCAAACAATGCACAAGGTCATAATGATTTTGTCCGAATAAACCTTAACTTATGGGGGATGAAACGAGATGAAAGCCAAGGCAAGTGTTATCGCACAAAAATTGTTGAACCTGTACCGCCAGGCCCACGTCATAGAAGGTGGATGGTCGGTTCTGAATCAAATTTTTGTTAATGAATCAAGTGATGAAATTCTGGAAGAATTGCAAGATTTACCAACGGGTAAATTGCTTGTCCAACACATCAAAAACTTGAAATCTGGCAAAACACCTATGGATTCCATCTCACGTGAGTTATTGCCATACGGCGGCGCATTCGCCGAAAAAACACCACATGCGCAAATTGCCGAATCAGATATGCAAGAACTGGTCGCGGCAATAGACGCATTTACCCCCACCCAACAAGGTTTGGAAACATTTATTGCGACACCTGTGGTTCAAAGTTTCGGGCAAGATTGGATAATTGCAATTCAAAGTGCGTTGGCCAACGATGCAGATATGCTGGATAAATTTGGCCAAATCGTTCGTATGTGGAATGCATACCAAATATGGATGGATGCCAAGGAAATAATCAACCAACCAATAAACGACCGTACGCGCGCACAACTTCAGGTTGATATGCCCGAATTTGAAACATATTTGCCAATGTTCGGCGAAGATGGCGCGAAATTATTACGTCGCCTGCACACATTGACCAGTTCTTTGCCGACATCTGATACGACCAAGCATTAAGATGTGCGGTATATCGTATCCAATGTATGCGGTGTACCAATGTAAATCATTGTTCCGTTTGGTGATAATATAAAATCTAGTTCACGCAATTTATCGCGCAGTGCAATACGTTTTTTGGACGTGTTACATGTATTTGGCACCTCAACATCATCGCATATTATTAAATCTGCACGCATCCCCGTTATATTTCCATATATTCCCTGACATACAACCGATGGTTCACGGATACCGATTGGTCTGTTTATTGTGATTTTGTTTTCCGCCCATTCCTTTTTATTTTTTGGAACCAAACCTTCGCACCATGGATGATTTTCAAGAATATTACGAATATGCATAACCATACGCGTGGCAAGATGCGTTTCCGCCGATAATATTAAAATGCGTGTTTCGGGGTGCAAAAATAATGTGCATGCCGCGAATACCCCAACGATAGTTGATTTTCCAGAATGTCTAAACGCCATTAGCAATCCATGATGTGAACCGTTCGTAACATTTGCAAGGAAATCTGTCATACGATGATGATGTTCTGGCGCTTTTAATCCAATTATATCATTCCAAGAATCTAAAAATTGGTTATATGCACTCATTATATTACCCAATTAACTTATCCAAATGCGACAATGCCGCCAGTAATAAGTTTTTCTTGGCTGTTTTGGTATTTTTTATTTTTTTAAGATTCGCATCTTTTTTATCATTATATGGTTTTTCTGTTTCTTGCTTTAATCTGGTTAATACCGCGTCTTCGGTTAATCCATTGGTCGTCATACCTGACGCGCCGTATTTGGCACGTTGCGTGCTTAACACTTTTTTTACCAGATTTTGTTTTTCTTGTTCGTTCTGTGCGATTTCAGACAAAAGTTGTTTTTTGGTTTCCTTATTTGCTTTTTTATTGTTCTGATAATTCAACACATCTGTTACATCTGAAATAATCTGTCCCATTTTTATCTCCCTTTGCTTATATTTGATATTTGCCATATATGGTGATACCCAAAACCGCCATCGGCATTGCATCTGTGGTTGATATTTCCCACGGTGCATCTATCATTGGCCGACATGTTCCGATTGTGTTTAAAGAAACATCGCCGGAATACCCGTCTGCACCATCTGCATATATTTCGTTTGGTAATTCTGCACGCCAATTGTTTATAAATATCGTTTTAGAATTATGCACACGTGCCACAATTTTTCTTATTTGAACTTTGTGTGCATTATGCCCCGATGACCGCAGTGGCATACCAACCGCGCGCACCGTATATGTCTTGTTTGTGGCATCCATCATTTCCGAATCTACAAATTGTTCAAGATAGAAACTATCCCCACGTTTTGTAACGACAAATGTATCTGTATCACAAACTGTGACAGAATAGAATTTGCCTTCGGTCGTGTACCGTCCCCATGCAGAAATTCCAATTGAACTATCGCGATTTAATACCGCCATATTTCCATCATTCATCACGACGAATAAACGTTTATTTGTTTTGTTATATGCGATGTCTACTGGCGAATGCATCAAATGTGCCGACATATCACATAAATTGTTCGCGTTATAATTTTGTCCCAATTCATCCAGCGCCAATTCACGAATATCTTTTTTACTTTTGGAAACAAATACCGTCTTGCCTTCTATTTCTTGGGGTGCAAGGTATATGTCAGATGGGCTGCCCACGGAAGTATGCATTTTTATATCAACCGATTCTGGTGTCAGTGGCTTGTTTGAAACCGCCCATTCACCTTCGGATGTTAAAATCTGCAGGTTATCACTGCTGCGCAGAGTGCAAATATGTTGCCGGCGATCAGACAACAGTGTAAAAAAGATTGCTTCGTCATCCAAACCTGTTCCGATATTAAAGTTCATATGCTGGCCCACACATGACATCCATACACCACCTGGCCATGATTTTGCGCCACCAAAAACTAATCTGTTTTGATGAAATGTTATACTGACCGGCCATCCACGACGATAACTAAAAACTGCTTCTTTCCAATCTGTAACTGGATTATCCGGATATGTGAACACCCCATTACACACCGCGATTACATTTTGCGCATCAATATATGATAAAACGGTAAATGTTTTACCCAACAAAGATAATTGACCGTTCACATTATCTTGGGTCCAAAAATCGTGATTCGTTGTTAACTTTTCGCCACCTGTAACATGCGTTACAGTTATGGTTATGTTTTCTGAATCTTCGAATCGTATAAAAGGCATATAAATATTGTCATATGCATCGTTATACGAAAATAGAAATTCCCTTAATTTGAAAACACCATTTTCATACGACAATATTTCTGGCTTGTAATCAGGATGCACAAATATCATCGTTCCAAAACGTTGTGCATATTGTAACCGTGGCAAATCTGCGGCCGCCCATGGTGCAACAAGGTTTTGAACCATTGTGCCATTTTTAAAGATTCGTATTTTTTCGTTCATCAGTGCCAGAACATAATCATTATTTTCTGATAATGAAAACGATATCAAACGCGCATTTGATGTCAGTGTTGCAATCGTTTTCAATCCAGCACGACGCGCAAGACCACCACCAGGAATAACATCCATATTTTCCATATAGGCAAGACCATGTATATTATCACTTGCAAAAAAATTCGGTGATACTTCGCCATTTGCAAACGACGACTGTGTCTTTATAAAATTTCCCATTTTGTCCCCCATATTCCTAAAACCGAATATCTATCAGTGAAAAATTTTCTATTTGTGAATTGATAGATGTCGTACTGTCTATAAACTTGGCGGTTTGCAATTCCGATTCGTACAACGCGGCCAAAGTCCTGAACAGCGTTTGATCCGAAGTAATCGGCATACAAAATTCCATTGCTAATTTTGTTGCAACAAGTGATGCAAAATAACTTGGAAATTTTTCAGGCGACACCCGAACAACCGCCGTAATGGTTGTTTTGGTATCTGGGGAAATGATTTTCCCCTGCATAATTTGACCGTCTGTTTTGGTTATGCGCAAAACATCGGCCGGAATATCAAACGCGCCATCCGTATTTGCGGTTAATTCATAATTGCGACATGCGAATCGCCACGGATGCATCGCAAGTAACGAATCTATGACAACATCTATAAATGTCCGCCCAAGTTTTGCCGCCGCCGTATCTTCTGATAACGATTGAATTGGTTTTTCTCCAAGTTTTAATAATGCCATAGAGCATAAATCTATTTTGGTTAGCATCTTGTCATCCTATGTATTCAAATTAAAATTTGGGCCGGATAAATTCCGGCCCGACAACAATTAATCTAATGCGGCGGTGGTAACAGCACTGTCACCAACGGCGATTTTCTTGATAGATGTTTTATCAGAACCATTGATAATAACGACATCACCTGTGTTCATCAATGTTCTTACCGCATTGAAATAGCCACTGGCGGTTATTGTCGCCATTGTTTCGCTGGCCGCATAATGCCACAATGTAAAACCATTTGCATATGCAATTACCGACAAATTTTTATTCTGAAAAGCCATTGTTTACCCCTTTTGTTTTATTCACCGCATTTAACACGCACGATTCCATCACCATCTATCAGTACGGCACCTTGGGACATACTGTTGCTGATGAAATGCGCGGCACGTTCACCATGCCATGTGATATCGGTTTTAACTTCTTGACCACATGCATGACCGACACTTGATGCATGATAAATAAAGCAATCACGATGCGTTGACGAAGAAAGTGGCAAATCGTTATACATAACCCATGTAATACCCATCCATTTTCTTGTTTCGCCACCGTTTACAAACGGTAAATTTTCCCCGACATAGTCCGCCGAAGAAAATTCGGTTATCCCAAGCAATTCATTCCATTGCTTTACACCGACAACACCGAATCTGCGGCCATCGTCTGGAACATCGTTTTCGTTTAATTTTTCAATTGCATCCAAAATCAATGTTTTGGTCAGACCAGTTGAATAATCGCCAACATACGCGGTCGCTGTATTCATTGCACCAACAATCAGTTCATCTGTTTTACGACCCAACGCATATGCACCCGCAGATGCAACAACACGACGTTCATCAATATTGGTCTTTAATTCATCCAACGCATCAACCCAATCACCCGCATAGTAATCTTGCAAAGTGCATTCAACCGGCGAATGATTCAGATTCATAACAGGCACAATACCATGACGTGATTTCGTACTGGCGGTGCCCTTACCTATTTTTTGAAAAGTTGTAGATGTACCCACAACCCCAGATTTACTGCGAATCGTAGAACGCAGTTTCGTTCCCATTTGTTGATATGCCAAATGGACATCTGCTTCAAATTGTTTTATAAAAACTTGATCTATGGAAACAGACATTGTTTTTCCTTTTGTTAAAATTATTAAACCAAGGCAAAAAACTTTGCCGACAAAATAATTTGCATTTGGTTGTGTCAAATGACGCCACATGTAAATTAAATTGGGTCCACTAAAATGGATTATCCTTATAAAAAAATTCAGTCAGATATGTAAATCTGACTGAAAAATTTTACATAAAAAATGCCCGATTTTACGGGCATTTCATAATATTATTCAATATTATTATTTTTTCTTTGCGCATTTTTTTGCACAAGCTTTTTTAGCAACCGGTTTTTTCGCTGCAACTTTTTTTACCGCAACTTTTTTTGCTGCTGGTTTTTTTGCCGCAACTTTTTTTGCAACTGGTTTCTTTGCTGCAACTTTTTTTGCAACTGGTTTCTTCGCCGCAACTTTTTTCACAGCTGGTTTTTTTGCCGCTGGTTTTTTCGCTGCTGGTTTTTTTGCAGCTGGCTTTTTAGCCGCTGGTTTTTTCGCTGCTGGTTTCTTTGCCGCAGTCTTCAAGAATGTGAATGCCATTCATCTCTCCTTTCATATTTTTTTGGATAGAACAAATTTCTTTTGTTCTTACTTGCATTTTATACGAAAGAAAAAAATTAGTAAAGCAGAAAAGTAATTTTTTATAAAAAAAATTCATCATGAATATAATTTTTTAAATCCATTTTCTATTTTACGCACATATTCTTCATCATGATCACGCCAATATTTTGGATCACGCATCATGTTACGCAAATCTGCATCAGTTAATTTTTTTGTATCTGATGTACCTGTTTCAACACTTGGTTCCATTGATTGCATCATCTTATAAATGCCTTGGATTCCTTGGGGACTGGCGCATAGTTCGTTAAACGCATCGGCGGGTAAAAACTTTTCACCAAATGATTTTATTGCTATACATGCATCACGCATTTTCTCATCCGAACCAAAAAAATTTTTCAGTTCAGATATTGCATTTGATTCTTGGTGAATAGAAATTATTTCAGAAACAATTGGTGATAAAAATTCTTCTGCGATGTCATAAATTTTTTCAACCTGCGAACTTGTTAAACCAATTTTATAAAATTCCTGACGCACATTCTCATTATCCAGCAATTCATTATGCGGATAATCGTCCGCACTTTCTGGAACACCAATCGCGCGGCGAAAGCGGTTTTGCGCTTCTTCGTCAGATTTTTCATCTGGCACTGTTATCATGTTTCCTATTTTCTTTTCCAATTCAGAATATGATTTTATTAACGCGTCACTATTTAATGTTCCATCTTTGTTTAAAAATTTTTCTGGTATATTTTCCATTTCATTTTCCTTTGTTATTGTTTGATTTGTGTAACAAGTAAACACCGCATACCGCAATAATTGCCTGAACTGTGGCATATATATCCGAATCGCCAACAAGATACGCACATAACGCAGATAAAATTCCGACACCGGTCATAATTTGTGTTTTGCGATTCGCAAAAAATCCACCATGAATAAAACTTCCCATGAATAAACCTTTTGTTTATGCATAAAATAAAATATCATCTATATCCGCAATATAACCGCGCGCAACGGCCCATGCTGGCAGCATTTCCGCACGATGAAACATCGTCGCATGATTACATGCATCGGGTAAATTTCCGTGTAACATACGCACGGCAACACGCAGACACATTTGGAAATTACGTTTTGATTTATCAACATATAAATATTGATGTCGTGGTGATTCGTTATTTAACGATTCAAAAATATTTTTATTACGCAACATTATCGCCATATCATGATGATTATTTTTTGTCGCATTTGAAATCATAGATGTTAATGCTTCAACAACACGCAGTGATGTTGCCAATGTTTCGGCATATACGATTCGCGCAATATCATTTGCCAGACAAATCGTCTCGCTTTGTATTTCTGGTATTTCCAATTGCATAAGGTTTCCTTTTGGGCAAAGAAAAACCGCACATGAATGTGCGGCATAAAAAAATTCACACCTACGTGTGAACAGAACTCTTCCTTTTGATGCTTAATAGTATATCATAAAACGCGTAAAAAGTCAAGACATTTATAAAAAATGCCGGTTTTCCGCCACATACATCACATCATAATTTCATCACCATGAACCAATAAATATTCTGGTCCGCGTCTAACCACCAACGCGCCATTGTCATTTACACCGATCAATTCCACCATTTCACCGCGATATTTCACCAATTTATTCAACCCCGCCGCCAATGCCATCCACCGTTTTCGCACAATATCAAAATCCGCCTTGATAAACTTGTCCAAATTTTTAACAAGACGCGACATAACATCTGTGACATCAACATTTGCGTATTCATCAAGACGCGTTGTTTTATATTCTGGAACCGTCGGATTTGTATGAACATTTATTCCAATCCCAATAATAACAAATCGGCCAACATATTCTATTAGCACACCAGATATCTTGGCATGATTAACCAGTATATCATTTGGCCATTTTATTTGTGGGTTAACACCATATGAAATAATAGTTTCCGCAATCGCAACCGCAACCGCATAAGACAAACGCGGATCTCGTTCTGGTGAATTAAATATAAAACTTGCGTACAGGTTACCGTGGTGTGAAACCCATTTACGTCTGTACCGGCCACGACCCGCATATTGTGCCGCCGCAACAATCACCATATGGTCAGACGCGGTACCTTGCGCAATCATATCATGCGCATATGACTGCGTGCTGGATATTTTATCAAAAGATATAACTTTATATCCTGCCAATCTTAAACAATCCATTATCATTAATTATAAAATCACGACCAAACAATTTGCGCAGGCCATAAACCGCCGTTTCCACCGTATGTGTTGTCGTAGTTTTTGCATAACCGATTACCATTTTTAATTCTTCAACCGTCATACCACCACTTTGATGCAACTTTACAATAATTTGGGTCTGCAGTGGTGATAATTCCACATGTCGCCCAAAAATCTTTTTAATAATTGCATCACCATCAGATGCGGCAATTATGGCGGTTTTAAGCGCGATTACAGAAATCGGCAATCCCAGTTTCAGCGAATCAAGATTTACATCCGCAAATTTTGCGTCCGAAACCAATATCGCATTAAGATCTGTTACGATTCGTCGCCAATATTCATCAGATGAAAAAATTTGAATTCCTGATAGCATATTTCAAGAATAATCTATTAGATAGCCACTGTCCAACAAAAAAATACCGGCATTCCATAATACTGTCGGCATTTTCAAAAATGAACGTGCACCCCTTAATTCACCCGTTTATCATCCCCATCAATAAATCTGGTAAATTCCTGAATAGATGCCCCCGTAGAAGACAGAATTTTAGAAATACTGTTTGTTGATGGCCATCTGGGCTGTCCTTCTTTGGTCCAACGCTTACTTTTATTAAATGTTGTCGGGTCCAAACCACTGCATCGGGCCAATCCCGAACAAGACATTCCATGCGCCATTGCGAATCGCTCTATTGCGCGCCAAACATCGTCATGTGTCATAAAATCCCCCCCCTATTTTTTATTACAATAGATATTTTATAGATTCTAGGCGGGCACAACAACAAGCAGTTTTTCCTAGGAAATCTGGGCTTTTTTGGTGATTTTTGGTTATGTTTTATTGGACTAAAAAATTATTTTGACAAAAACACTTGACAAACGCATTTTGTTGTATTATATTTTCGTTTGTCAAAGAGGCAACAATCTTTGATGGGACACAAAAGTGTTCGTGGGGCCCAGAGATTCCAGACTCCCTCCTACATTCTCTCTCCTCTGGACTCTGGACCCCGACACAAGTTTAGAATGCCCATTTCTTTTTCTCCTTTCCTTCCTTTCAGGGCATTCGGAAACACCGCCGGAAACGGCGGTGCTTTTTTTATTTTGTTTGTGTTTTATTTCTTTTGATTAAGCTTTCTACTTCTTTATCAGGCCACAAATAATATCCACCTTCTGTATGATGTGATAACACTGTCAATTTTTCGCAGTCCGATTCTTCGCCTTTTTTTTGATATTGTTTTAACTCTTGGCATTTTTCTTGTGTTTGCGTACAAACCATCGTCAATTCATCGTCATAACTATTCTCATCAAAATCATCATAATAACGTTTATATCCTGCCTTGATATCGCTTATGCACCACGCATCCGTCAAATATGGTGTATAGCACTTTGTGGTATTCACACCAGATTCACCAACAACTTCTATTCTTTCCTGTAAATATGCCTCGCATTCTTGCATTGTATCGGTACATATATCTTGCCAGAACATTCCATGTGGCGCCCAATAGGCAAAGCAAAACTTATCTTTGAATAATTCGTCATACATTTCTTGCGCAGATACTTCTTGTGCGGTCACATCTTGGTTTGCTTTATCATTTTGTTCAGAGCATCCAAAAATCGTCGCAATCACGCAAAGACACAATAATGACATACAAATCTTTTTCATAATAAATACCCCCTGATAAAAATACAATGCCACATTATTACAGAAAAGTTAATTATTTTTCAAATACCACCGCCAATTCCCAATGGGGACTGCCAACAAATTGATCAAATGCGGCAATATCAGTGATTTTATATCCAGCGCGCTCTAATATATCAGCATCGCGTCGCAAAGTCGTTGGATTACATGAAACATATATTACCTTTGGAACGTTTGATTCTGATAGTTCGCGTGTTTGCGCCAACGCACCCGCACGTGGCGGATCCATTACAACCACATCATAATTATTTAGCATTTTTACTGTAAGTGGCTTTTTAAATAAATCACGCTTTACCCCGATACCTTCAATATCAAAGCCATCGGCTTTTAGGGCAAATGTAAAATTTCCAATTCCACAGAACAAATCTGCCACACGATGTGCGCCATCTGTATGACGGACAACAAAATCACGCATTGCCGATTCACTTTCCACCGTTGGTTGCAAAAACGCACCAGATGGATAATCAACAACAAATTCTCCAAACCTTATCTTTGGTGTCTTGGTCTGCACAATAATAGTACCATTCCACGAAACACGAATAAAACTTAACTTTTCAACTGCGTCTTTAAATTCCCGCGAAAAGTATGGAACATTTGATGTTACCGCTAAATCAATTCCATTATCACAACATGTTACCAACGCGGCCCCTGCCCCAATCCATGGCAGTTTTGATAATTTTGGCAATATTTCATTTATTTGTGGAACAAGGTTTGGACATTTCTTTATTGGAACAATGTTTTTTGTTCCATGTTCAAAGAATCCGAATTCACCATCCGCGAAACAAAAATCGGCACGACGACGACAGCCAGACGCCGTCCAGAACGGTTCTTGCGATAATTTCCATTTGCCCAACAGTTTCTTTTTTTCATCGTGATAGTTCTGCGCGGTAAAATCATACTGACAGCCACCACATATTGAAAACAGCGGACATTTGGTCATTAAAACACCTAGAAGTTAATTCTTATCCCAGCACGAACCTGATGTGCGGACGGATCTAATTCTGGCATAATATCAACATTGGGTTTGAACATGTAAATATAGCGATACCCGATATCCAGCGCAAAATATTCACCCAATTCAAAACCTATACCGGCAAGCGCCGCCAACGATACATTCATATCATTTTTGGTTTTAACATCTTCACTGTCGTACCATGTGATACCAGTTCCAACCCCAACATACGGAACGATATGTTGATTATAGTGATAAAGTTCATCTATGCGTGCATCCACAATCGCGTTAAAAAATAGCGTATCCGTATCTATTGTAAACTCATCCCACTTTGCACGTGAATGCATAAAATCTGCCTCTAGACGAAATGTATTAAACAAACGCGCACCAACCAATGCATCAAAACCATATTCTGTTTTTCCACGAGCCAATTCTGTATCTGTGGCATAATCTTGCCACCATGATAAATCGTAGGTTCCGCCGATATAAAATCTGTGTCTTGATGCGAAATCGTCGTTAACAACACCCGCCATCGCAGAAATCGGTAAAAGACACAACAAACTGCCAAGAATTTTTTTCATTATGCGCCCCTTATTAGAAATTTACTCTCATTGTTGCCATGATATTGCTAATGCCATCCAAACCTATGCGTTTTGTATTCCATCCAAATCCATGGCCTAAAAACATTTGATACTGGTATGCGATATCAATACCAATAACATCTGTTAATCTAAAATTCATACCCAATTCTGCACGTGGTGCGATAAGGACAAGGCCATCTGCACCATGCGGTCCAATAAATTCATACTGACCAAAACCAGCCCCCAGTCCAATAAATGGAACAAAATTGCGGCGATATATGGTATCACCAACACGTTTATAACGTGGCGGTATATCAAAATACAGCATGCCGTTTAATGTATGATATCTTGCATGCAAATCTGGGACACCATTAAATTCAAATCTAGATTCTTGGAACGCGACTTCGGTCCGAAAGAACGATGACAGATTCCATCCCAAACCAATTGTCGTATTCCACGATTTCTGCGATTTGAATTTGTCATCACCAACGCGCGCCTTTTTCGTCGCCATACTAAGATTTAATCCGCCACCCATACGCAAATACATTCTGGTTGGTATAAATAATTTTTCTTCGGGTTCTTCAACCACCGCCACCGGTTCGGGTTCATAAGCGATTTCAGGTTCCACCACCCCACATTCCATGCATCCATACATGCCCGCATCCACAATTTCTGTATCTGGGGCCGCTGTGTTTATCCCAGTATTTATAACCGTAACTTCGTTATAATACATGGGATCTGGGCCACTGTTATATTGTACTTGTACAACGGGCAAACCGCGTGTAATTTCATTTTTAAATTCGCTGTCACGTGATGCATTTGCAACAACTGGCAATAAGCATAACGCACCGAATATAGTAAAAGTTTTTTTCATTTTGATTCCACTTTATTATATACCATATAATTGTACCATAAAAACTAACTTGATTCCAGTATGATTTTTGCTTAAAATTAAGGTAGCATGAAGAAAAATAACGATAAAAAAATTGCATTGGTTGCAGGCGCACTTGATTTGCCATTTTATACGCGCGATGCGTTGCGTAGAAATGGGTGGGATGTTTTTGTTGTGGGCCTTAAGAATTTTTATGATGAACGCCTTAAACCCGATATGGTTGTTCGCCTTGGTGGTGGCGGTCGTGCATTGCGCGAATTTAAACGCCGCGGAATAACCAAGATGACATTTGTCGGTGCATTGGGGCATCCAAATCTTTCTGATTTGCGTCCAGATTTATGGACACTTTTCGCATTGTTTCATGTATTGAAAAACCAACGGGGGTATGATTCTATGGCTGTTGCATTTACAAAAACACTTGAACATTCGGGATTCACGGTCATCGCGGCCCAGGATATTGCACCAGAACTAACATTTGAACATGCCGGTGTGTTGACTAAAACAAAACCATCGCGCACGGACAAGAAAAACATAGAACATGCCATAGATGTTTCACACACAATTGGTGCCGCAGATATTGGCGCATCGGTGGTGGTGGACAAACAGGTTATCGCGGTAGAGGCCGCCGAAGGCACCGCGAAAATGTTGGAACGTGTCGTTGATATGCGAAAAACGCGCAAAAAAATCGGTGGTGTTTTTGCAAAAATGACCAAACCTGGTCAAGACCTGCGCATAGATATTCCCGCAATTGGTGTTAATACCGTTAATGCGGTTGCGGATGCAAAGTTAAAAGGTATCGTTGTTAATACGAAAACTTGTTTCGTTGTGGACAAACCAAATGTTATAAAAACCGCCAATAAACGCGGAATTTTCATTATGGCTGTTGACCAATAGTCCCTTGACAACCAATATTTTTTGTTTAAAATTCATTCGTCATGATGACAGGGTGTTGTTGTGCACATATTTTGTATTAAATGGGATAAATACGATGAAAGGTAACGAAACAGATTATATTAAATCATATATCAAGAATCAGGTTAATAGCATATTGTTGTATTCTGCTTTTTCAGAAGAAACAATTAACCCATACAAGAAAATTTCAGAACTTATAACTTTCCCAGAAGATGTGAAGCGCATTCGCGAACGTATCAACGAGAAATTTGATTTTGATATTCACCAAGATTTATCCAAACTGACACCTGCCCAATTATATACTATGATTTTCGTTGTGGTGCAGAATTCTGAATCACGCAAAGCAAAAATTTTCAACCAAGCACAAAACCAGGTCCAAGAAGAATCTGCACAAGAAGTGGCACCTGCAACCGCTCAGGCTTATCATGGAAAAATGTGGAATCGCCGTTCTATCTTTAGTTATATTCTCGGCCATCTTCGTGGCGTATATGGTCGCCCACTTCAACCAAACGAAAAGATTAGAGACCTTATCAACGAAGCATACAGCACTGGCACAGAACCAACTTCATTTATAAATAAACTAAAAGAAATGGAAAGTTTTTTCGGTATAAAAATAGACCAAGAAATGCGTATTTGCAACATTGGTGATGCCGCCGAAAGATCACTTATTGCCCAAGGCAAAGCCGTTGATTCCGAAGCCGAAAAAGAAGCCATGAATCCAATGTGGGCAACAATTCATACCGCATTGTCTATAAATTTCTGGCGCAGCATTATCTCACGCGAACTTGGTGTGCAAATATCTGCATATAAATTATCACACACACGTTCATACGAAGAATTTGAGGCATTGGTCACCGAAGCACAACAAAGAAAGGCCAAGAAACAAGAAGAACCTAAACAGTTCGGTATAAATTATACAGAACAAGAAGCACAAGAAATGGTTCAGAACAAAATTATGCAAAGATTATTCGCATACAAAAACGAAGTTACCCCTTGGGCAAAATTGACTGATATTGGGGCAGATCCTTTGGATATTTTGGATATCTGCACTGAAATTGAAAAATTATTTAATGTGCATTTTGACACAAACGATTTGGCTCGTTTTGGATCAGTTAGCCAAATAACGCCGGCGGGATTAATTAAAATTTTAAAAGATAAATATGGATTTAAACCTGCAACACTGGACGATGCCGTAAAAGTATACGACCAAACCAAACGCGATTTGTATAGTATCCGTCGTACAGACATTACTAAAGGCATATAAATGTAACAAAAATGCCGGAACATTTCCGGCATTTTTAATTTTATGAAATAATAAATTATTTCTTTTGAATATCTACGACTTGGACCTTAAACACAACAGATTTGCCCGCCAGATCTGGAACATAATTTGTTGGGAATGTGATATTAATATCACGTTCTTCGCCTTTCTTGACACCAACCAACTGATCTTCAAATCCAGGAACAAATGCGCCACTGCCCAAAACTAATGGATATGGTTCTGTTGATGTTCCGCCTGGGAATTGAACCCCATCAAGATATCCCGCAAAGTTGATTACAACCGTATCACCATTTTGTGCGGTTACATCACCTGCATCACATCCTGCGCAAAACAGCGCGCCACATAAACCCAAAGTTCCAAAGATTTTTTTCATTTGTTTTTCCTTTTTTGTTGTTTTAGTTGTTAAAAACGCATCTGAACCCATATTCGCGCATCGTCACACCTTCGGCTTCTATGCGATAGTCAAAGAACGGGTTTGGACGGGCTGATTCAAATGATGGGTTATCATAAACCAAAACGATGCTGTCGGCGTTACGTCCACAAACACGTTTCATTTCATAATCTGCAACCTTGGCCAAAATGGTGCGGATATCACCATCAACATCCATACCATCGGCATTTTGCATCAACCGCAGACGCATTTCGCGCAGGTCACTATTACCTAGCAGTATTTGAACCCGCACCATTGCGCCCTTGTATTCATGCCAACGTGTTTCCATACGCGATGTACTCCAACGTTTATTCATTTCTTCTTTTTCTTGTTCTGTTTTCGGACGATAAGAATCTATATTTCCGTATTGGTTATCTGCCTGCATGAACGTACTGGTGCGTTCATTGTACAGAGGTGCATCTTCACCACCATTGGCAAAATCATCTGCATTATATGGTTGTTGGTTGTTTGAACATCCTGCAAATGCAAGCATTGCACATAAAACAAATAAAAATGATTTCTTCATATCTTTCTCTCTTTTTTATGATTCTATCAAATAAACTCTTTTGATTCAAGTGGCGATTTATGATAAAATAAGTTTGATGACAAATATCGTACTTGAATCTTTATTAAAACCGCTATCGGATTTTTATCGTCCGTCTTTCGTTGAAGAAATCGCGATAAATCATGCCGGCGAAGTGTGGATGCGCCTGCATGGTGCACGCGTTCCGTGGGTGGCGTATGATGCACCGATACTTACGAAACAGTATTTGGTTGACCTGATACACACAATCGCAAATATCTATGAACGACCATTTGATCCGATTCATGGAATGCCGGTTGTATATGCCACGTTGCCGGGGAATCATCGTTTCAGTGCAATTGCCGGTCCAAATGTTCAATATGATGAACGCGATGTAACGGGTGGTGTCGCGCTAAATATCCGTGGTGGTGGCGTATCAGAAACATCTTTTGAAAATTATCATCTTAAACGTGGTGAAAAGTTAATGAAGGTTAAACCACGTGAAACGAATCGGCCTGATGATCCATATGACCGTTTAATGTCCGCCATAAATGACGGCAGTCCTATTTTAATCAGTGGTGCAACCGCAACTGGTAAAACAACATTTTTAAATCACATGCTGACACTGATTGATCAAAACAGTCGTGTTATCACCGTAGAAGATGCGCGCGAAGTCATAGTACCACAAAAAAATCGTGTTCACTTTGTATTATCACGAACCGAACAAACCAACGATTTTAATTACGCGCGCCTGTTGGACTTGGTTGTTCGTATGACACCCGATGTTATTATCGGCGGTGAAATTTCAACCGACAATGCGGCGGTTATGTGGGAAATGTTGGGAACAGGACACGAACATTTTTACACCACAATTCATGCCGAAAGTGCCGAAGCAGCGTATGCAGCATTTGCCGACAGAATTTTACATACACAACCCGCATACGACCGCGCAGAATTAATAGAAGAAATGAAAAAGAAAATACGCGTGGTACAATTGTCGCGCGATGGTTCACTGCGCGCCGTGACCGAGGTTGTATAAGAAATTTCAACATTAAATCCAAGGAGTAAAAAATGGTTTACACAGATGTAGAACAAGAACTTAATGTTATAACAGATAATTTAGAAGACGAATTGTACACGGCGGGCGCAATCAGTCCAGAAGGCAAAGTAATTAATGTGAAACTTTTCAATCAAATTATAGACGAAAAAATCACTGAATGTAATGCAATCAGCGCACAGATGGAAGCTTCTGGCAAACGTTTTGATGCAAATTCCGCCAATATAATCGGTGCACGTATAGAATTCCTTAGGGCCATCAAAGCCGCACAATCTTTGACGCCGTTTGCAAAGTCCGAACCCCAACGCGAAGACGAAATTATTCAAAACTTTGAAAATCAAAAGAAAACCGATAGATTTTTAAAAGGCAGTAAAATTTTAGGCACCTTTAAAAGAATCTTTCGTGGAAAGCCCGCACAGAATCATGACCGTGGGAAATAAATAATTCACCCGCAAATGCGGGTGTTTTTTTACATAAAATTCTGGGGATTCACATCTATTTTTACACGAACATTTGCGGGGACCGATACACGCGACAGCCACATTTTAACCAATGGTTGTAATGCCGCCCTTTCATCACCCGCCACCAAGAACCGCATACGGAACCAACTACGCACCTGATAAATCTGTGCCATCACTGGCCCCATAATTTTTGCGCCGTTTATATTTGGAATATTGCTTGCCAAATCATCACAGAATTTTTTTAACACCGCTTCTTTCTTGGCCTCTATTATTATTGCAATCAGTTGTCCAAACGGTGGCATTTTGGCACTGCGCCGCGCATCCATATCACAATGCAAAAATTCATCGCGGTTTCCGGCACAAATTGCGGTTATAACCGGATGTTCGGGTTGATATGTCTGAAGCATCACGCGCCCTGGGGCCTGACCGCGCCCTGCGCGACCGGCGACCTGAAACAATTGTTGAAATGTATGTTCGGCACTGCGAAAATCTGTACCGAATAATCCCATATCGCTATCCACCACGCCCACCAAAGTTAAGTTCGGAAAATGATGCCCTTTGGCCAAAATTTGCGTGCCAATAATTACATCTATTTCACCATTTTCCATTTTTGCGACAAGACGTTCCAACGCCCCACGCGACATCATTGTATCACTGGACACAAGGGCGGTTCGGGCGTCTGGAAATTTTGCATGAATTTCTTCTTCAACCTTTTCCAATCCAACGCCACGCATAGAAACATCATTATTACAGTCAGGACATTTTTCGGGTAGTGTCATTGTACGGCCACATATATGGCAAAGTAATTTACCCAACTTTTTGTGATATGTCATCCCTACCGAACAATCTGGGCATGTTGCCACCCATCCACATTTTTTACATTGGACAATGGGTGCAAAACCACGACGATTTATAAACAGCATAACTTGCTGATGCTTTTCCAAAGTCGTCGCAATTTCATCACACAGTTTTTGCGACAATGCACCGGCGCGCACATCTTCGGTTTTGGAATCAACTTTATATTCCACCGGACGATGTTCACGCAAGTCAATTGTTTCAATTGTTGGTAATTCTGCACCACCATAACGCGACCGCAACACCAGATGCCCAAAACGCCCCAATTCAATATTGTGCATAGTTTCTTCGGACGGTGTTGCACTTGCCAAAATCACCGGAAAATTGGACAGTTTCGCACGCAAAATCGCCATGTCGCGCCCATGATAATTTCCCATATCTTCTTGCTTGTACGAAGAATCATGTTCTTCGTCAACAACAATCAGACCCAAATTTTGCCATGGTAAAAACAGCGCACTGCGTGTCCCAACCAACATTCTTATTTCACCATTCAACACACCGCGCCAAATATCGCGCCGTCGCGCCGCCGTTAAATTACTGTGCCATACAACTGGTGGTGCACCAAATCGTGATTCAAATCTTTTGATAAATTGCGTGGTCAGGGCAATTTCTGGCATCATCAACAACACCGACTTTCCCGCACTATACGCACGCCATGCCGCATCAAAATAAACCTGAGTTTTACCACTGCCTGTGATACCGTCCAGCAAGTTTACTGAAAAACCACCATGCGCAATATCTGCCCCTATTTTATCTGCCGCGCTTTGCTGTTCATCATTTAAGGTGATATTTTCCATATCTTTGTAATCGTATGCAAATGATTGAACCACCTTGCGCGATGCGACTGGGGTCAACATTCCGCGTGCAATCATCGTTTTTATCACACCTGCCGAAACGCGTGAAATATTTTGAATATCAGACACAGACATCGGTTCATTGTCATTTAAATCAAACGCATCTATGACCATTTGGCGACTTTCTGTGATTTTCTTTTCGGTATGTTCAAAGTTATACGAATACAGTTGTTCCATGCGTGGCTCATCAAACGCATCGGGAACATTGATTATCAAACGCAACACCGCCCCCGGCGCCATCAGTGTCCAATCAGACATTTTTTTTATCCATTGCAAATCACAAACAGATAATTTTGATGGAAATATTTTACTAACATTTTTTATTTTACTGTCTTCTAAACCACTATCACCAATACCATAGACAACGCCAATGTATGCCCGATTCATAACCGTTACACGCACAAAGGTTCCCAAATCAGCATCCGCGGTTAACCGATAATCATATCCGGCATTAACCACATTTGGCAATAAAACTTTTACAATGGTTCCTGACTTAAACATATCAACAAAATACTTGTTTTTTTTACAGGTTTCAATAATATTTACACCAAGGACATAAAATATGTGGCGCACACTTTTTAATATTCTTTATTTTTTATCGTGTTTTATACCGTATCGCCCATGGCGCGAATGGTTTAGACGCGAAAAACTGTTTGATTATCACGCAAAATTGGTGGCATTGCGAAATGCATTTCCACGCCAAGATTGGCGTCATTTCCGTCTGGCCAAGGGCGGTGGCAGTTTGGTATTCATGACCCCAAACGGCACAATTTACAAGATTCGCAAGTTCCATTTAAAAGATGATTCTGTTACCAAATTCACGCGTGAAAAACGCATCACTGACGCGATTCGTTCGTTATTACCGGTTCGTGTCCCAAACATAAAAATTCACCAAATTGGTATATTTACTGTATACGAAACGAAATTTATTTCGGGGAAAATATTATTAACTATGCCACTGAATCAAATACGTGAACATCGCGCACAAATTGGTGCAGAACTTGGAAACATTATATATATTCTGTTTAATTCTAAACTGCCTGAATTAAATGATTTACGACCAAAGGGTGCCGATAAAAACGACATTGGGCTGACCCATGGTGACATGTGCAGCAATATATTGGTTGACCCCAAGACAATGAAAATTACCGGTATCATAGATTGGGAATACGCGAATTTCAGTTCATTGAAACGTGAATTTTTCGGACTTTTCCGTGTGCGCCGTAAAATGCGTCTGACCGATATCGCGCCAGAGGCAATTTGGGAATATTACCGTCTGCGCGATTCCACCAAGGGAAAAACTTCTAAATAATTTACGCTAATACTAAATCTATATCCGCCGTTGTTGGAATATGATTTATTGTCAAATCGGCCGAAAATTGTGTTTTGAACCACGTTCTTTGCCGCTTTGCATATTGATTGGTTTTTGTTATCCAATTTTCTATCGCCGTATCTTTGGAAATATTGCCTTGCAGAAATTCACACAGTTGCTCTGCCCCGATTGCACGACGTGGATCTAAATTATTATCTATTATGTATTGCGCCTCTGCTATTGCGCCGCCAGAAATCATTTCTGGAATACGCGCGGCGATACGATTGTGCAATATATCCAACGGTGGATTTATAAGAATTTTAAATGGTGTCGGCATAATTGCACCGACACGTTTCGCCTTTTGCCATTCGTTTAAATGACGGCCTGTTTCCAAGAATACTTCCAGTGCACGTGCCACGCGTTGTGGGTCGGTCGCAATGCAATCTGGAACTAATTTGCGTGCTGCATCTAAATCGGTTGCCACCATTTCACGCGCACGTTTTCTGTTGTCATCTGATATTTCGGGAATTTCGGCAATACCATTTATTATTCCGTTTATATAATAACCCGTTCCACCAACAAAAATCGGCACATATCCATGTGCAATCACATAATCGTATTGTTCGCGTGCCATTTTGATATAGTCCGCAACACTGATTTGTTCATCTAATGTCAAAATAGAAAAAAGCCGATACGGTACACCATCTATTTCATCTGAAAATTCGCGGTTTGCGAACGGACTTGCCGATATATTTTCAATTGCCTGATAAATTTGGACACTGTCACAATTTATAATTGCACCATGAATCGCCCGCGCCAATTTATGCGCGAAACTTGATTTGCCTGATGCGGTTGGTCCAGTAATGATATACGCTTTTGGTTGTTCCATGTTTTTGATTATACCGCACTATTTTTGAAATTCAAGGCCGCATAAATTCGGTTTGAAATTTGCGCAACAAAGTGCTAGTATTAACCCCAGACAACAAAAAAAAGGAAGAATATTATGTCAAAAATAAAAGTTGCTATTAACGGCTTTGGTCGTATTGGCCGTTTGGTTTTGCGCGCGGCGTTGGAATCTGGTCGCGATGATATTGAATTTGTCGCAGTAAACGATTTGGCACCGGCCGAACAAAATGCTTATTTGCTGCAATATGATTCTGTCCATGGCAAATTGCCAATGGATGTGAAATTAGAAGGCGACACCATTGTCGTCGGCAACCAGCGCATCAAATGCCTTGCCGAAAAAGACCCGACAAAACTGCCATGGGGTGAAATGGGTATTGATATTGTTATGGAATGCACTGGGTTGTTTACCGCCGCAGAAAAGGCGCGCGTTCACATTGATTGTGGTGCAAAGCGCGTTTTGGTTTCTGCGCCATCTGCGGGTGCGGATAAAACGATTGTATTTGGTGTAAACCAAAACACTTTAACCGCCAACGATATCATCGTTTCAAATGCGTCATGCACGACAAATTGTCTTGCCCCAGTTGCCGCTGTTTTAGATAAAAACTTTGGAATAACATCTGGGTGGATGACGACAGTTCATGCGTATACTGGCGACCAACAATTGTTGGATAAAAACCACAAAGATTTGCGCCGTGCACGTGCCGCTGCATTGTCTATGATTCCGACCAGCACAGGTGCCGCCAAGGCCATTGGATTGGTTCTGCCAAATTTGGCGGGCAAATTGGACGGTATTGCTATCCGCGTTCCAACACCAGATGTATCTGTTGTTGAATTGGTTGTGAATTTGGAAAAATCTGTTACCGCCGAAGAAGTAAACAATGCGATGCGTGCTGCGTCGTCTGACACATTTGGCTACAACGAATTACCATTGGTGTCTATTGACTTTACGCACGATGCGCACAGTTCCATATTTGATTCAACCCAAACACGCGTCTTGGGCGACAAATTGGTTCATGTAACCGCGTGGTATGATAACGAATGGGGTTTCTCAAACCGTATGAGTGATACCGCCGTTGCGATGGGCAAACTGTTGTAATTTATTTAGTGCAATTAAAATCCGCCGTTTTGGCGGATTTTTCTCTTGCACTGCTATTTTTTGCTGTATAATAGTGCGTGTAAAAGCAATAGGATAATAAATATGAAAAAAAGCAAAACGAATTCATCAAAAAAACGTTTAATCATGTTATTGGCGATATTGGGGATTGGGGCGAATTTTTTGCTTAATGCGCCGTCACTTTCCGCACAAAAGCCACAACGCAAACCAACCAATACAAAAGAGTTTAACCAAGCGGTTCACTTGCGCGATTCATTATCCGAAGTAAATTGGACAATGTTCAATGTGGCCCAAGAAAAATATTTTGACCGCGTAGATAAAAAATACACAATGGGACGTTTCTTTAACAAACGTGAACTTCGGGAATTGAACCGTGTTCTTGCGCCATATTTGACCGCACGCGCCGGCGAAACCGACATAGATTATAAATATGTCAGGGTTTTAACGCCGATAAAATCATCAACACCGCTATCAGCGTTTATTGATGCTGTTGGAATATTAAATGTTGAATCTGCGGATATGGCACCATTTGACATGATATTTGATAACGGATTTTTGTATGCATTTAATGATCCGAAAAACGAAGATTTGTTTGAAGAATATCTGGAGGCCTGCGCAGACGGTTGCATTGCCGAAGAAGGCCCGAATTTTACACCACGTGAATTTGCGGGTATCCGTGATGAATATCTGCGTAATGAACGCCAAATAGACAGTTTAAATACCGTCATATACAACATGCGCAGATCGCATTAGTTTATGGTTGCGTTTTGAAAAAAAATGCTTTAATATTGCGTCTGTGATGCGGTTGCATCAAATGTTCCGGATGGTTGGCAGAGCGGTTGAATGCATCCGACTTGAAATCGGACAAGGTATGAAATAAGACCTTCGGGGGTTCAAATCCCTCACCATCCGCCACAAAAATTAAACGCCCGTTTGGGCGTTTTTTTACTTTTTGATACCGTATCAAAATCTGCATATTGTTAAATAAAATTTATTCCCTAATAATTATATGTTTAAACCATTTTTCTTGAAATGCGGTGGCATCATCAATATCTGCATCTGAAAATGTTTTACCATCGGGCACAACAACCAATTTATCATCGTCATCATCTGTGCGGTGAATAATCGCAATACAACGGCCATTGAAAGTATCCATCGGCACATCAACACCCAAAACATAGGCATCTAATTCTTCGCCATCACCCGATATAGTATTTGGAATAAAACCATAATTTACAGGATATGTAAAACCAAACTTTGGATGTTTGACCCCCAACGGTCTGTCCATTTTAACAGATACCATTTGCCCAAGGAAATCGCGTGCGGAAACTTTTTTTGATTTTGACATTTATCTACCCCCTTTCGTAAAAGGGTATTATATTAAAACAAACTTTCAACAAGATAATTCTGGGCAACATATTATACATACGACAGAAATGGTCTATAAAAATATATACCTATTGCTTTCGTGTTTGATAGTATGTATATTTGTGTATGTACAGATGTCAAAGGGTGGCAACCAGTATCTGTGTCGGGGAAAACAACCTCGTTAAAAATTGATAGGGTGCGCAATAAAACCCGGCCATGTTGCATTGGTTAAAGTTTTTGCATCGGGGGGATACAGCCCAAGCTGTATTCGTGTTGGTTCGCCAATCAACCATCGGGGGAAACGAATGTCCCCTTTTTTTATTTTATAAACCGAACTCTTATCAGACAAATTTGGTCGCAAATAACTTGTGGTATCTTGATTTTATTTTCAAAATACCGTATTTATATACATGTCGTAAATGAACAGGACGGCAACCTTCCATCCCTGCGACCAGTAAGATAAGCACATCATTGTGACTTATAAACTGAATCGGGCGAACGGTCGCCCACCCGACGTGAAACAGTCGTCTATCTTGGTGCAGGGATAAAAGAGTCTGCATTGGGGCGAAGACAGCCCAAGCTGGCTTCCGTGTTGATTCGCCAGTCAACCGTTGGGAAAACGTTATGTTCCCAACTGTAAAACCCAAAGGAGAATTTTTATGGCATATTCTGAAACAGATATTATTAACCGTTTGGAACAAGACACCACACCAACAAATGTATGGCGGTTATATAAACGCGAATATGTAAAGAACATTGGTATGACATCCGATACCAAACGCCCATTTGCCGAGGTTGTTTCTGCCTGGTTATTAAAAGATGATCATTTGAAAAGATTGGACAACATTAAAAATGTGATTCGCAACCAATCATACGATATGAAACATACAGCAGATTGGGAAAAACTTAAAAAGTCCAAAAACAAACACAGCGAAAAGTTTATTGCCAAGGCATTATTTCATGACACATACGATGAAATTGGTTATATGCGCGATTTTCAAACCCCATTAAAGGGTTCTGAAAAAGATGTCGGTGTCGGCGAAATTGATCTGTTTTCATATAACGAAAAAACAAACAAAGTGTATTTGTTGGAATTGAAACGCGAAGACAATACAGAATCTTTATTAAGATGCGTATTAGAAATTTACACATATTGGAAACAATTACAACACAAACAGTTTTTAACGAATTTTAAAATACATGACAATGCAGAAATTATTCCGGCTGTATTGGTGTTCCAAGATGGTAAACAGCATCAACAATTTAAATCTAATTTAACGGAAACAAAAAAACTAATGAAAAATTTGGGGGTAAAGTTCTTTACATTGCGCCCATCATATAAAGTCAACAAGGGAGAATAAATGAAAATTTGCATATACCGCGGTACAAATGAGATAGGTGGAAATAGTGTAGAATTAGCAACAGAAAAAACGCGGATATTAATGGATGTTGGAACACCACTGTCATCAATGGAAGAAAACTTACCATTGGAAAATTATAAAACAAAGTGTTGCGGTTTGTATGCAAATGAATTCCCCGATATAGATGCAATTTTTATAACACACAACCATCCTGATCATTATGGGTTATTGCCATTGATTAATCCGAAAATTCCGGTATATATGTCAAAAACTCTACATGATATATTAATCAAAATTCAACCATTGTTGCCCGGCGATTTTAATATATCGCATTTGAATATTCATGAAATATCGCCAAATGAAAGAGTTAAAATTGGTGATTTAACCATAACGGCACGTCTGGTTGATCATGCGCCCGCGGCATATGCATATGAAATTACCGAGGGCAAAAAACGCGTAGTATATACTGGCGACATTCGTTTCCATTCAAACCAAAGTTGGAAATCATGGAAACTTGCCGACACATCAAATGCACCTGATTATTTAATAATGGAAGGCACACGCCTGTCCCGAACAGAACAACACGAAAAACACCCAACCGAAGAATCTGTGTATATGGCAATTTCAGACACACTGCGCAATTCCAATAAACTTGCATGGATAAGTTTATCATCGCAAAATCTGGATCGTTTGGTTTCGGTCATTCGTGCATGCAATGCGTCGGGACGTACATTCGTAATTGACCCATATACCGCCGCACTGTTTGACCTGTTCCATGATTCTTTTGCAACCGTTCCCAATGCCGACATGTTATCTTGCGTTCGTATTTATTACGGCATGAACGAACATATTGCCGATAAAATGAAAAATGCAAATTTGTTTTTTACGCATGCCGACAAAAAAATCACAAAAACAGAAATTGCAAAAAATCCTGACCGGTATGTAATTAAATATAATTGGGCTTTGGCCGATTGGCTGGACGCACATGGTTTATCTGATTATGATTTTATTTATTCTATGTGGCATGGGTATTTATCACGCCAAAAAACATGGGACAAACATAAAAATCATTTAATTGAAATACATACATCTGGTCATGCTGATGTTTCTGACCTGCAAGAATTTGTAAAACGGATAAGTCCAAAAGCAATTATTCCAATTCATACCGAATGCAAAAATGATTTTGAAAATGTATTTGGGGTAAAAACGATTGTTTTAAATGACAACGAAATATCAAACCTATAAAAACAGCGTAATATCAAACAAATAGCACAACAATAACATACGACCAAATGTGTCTAGTGAATAAATTATAATTTATCTTAGAAAACCAAAAGGATAAATTATGACACGTACAAACTATAAATATTCATACGAAGAAAACAAAAAAATTGCGGCAATTCGCCACAGAAACACTGATTATGACAGATACGATATTTTTTATAATGTCGTGCTTAGCGGTCGCAAGAAATTAAATTTTCAATGCGCACAATTATTAAGCAATGCTATATCTGAATCTGAATTTACAAATTCAGAGCAACAAATTCTGGACGAAGTCAACCTTAATAAAAAGGCGAATCAAAAACGATTACTGAACCAATACACAATTAACTTGCAACACGTGCATCCAAACGCCAGTAATCGTTCTATTAAGAACACTGCGAAAAAATTGGTCAAAGATTTAATATTGTTCCAAGAACGTCGTAATCTGCGTCGTGCACATCGTGCAAGATTGTATTTTTCTGAAGATTAAAAAAAACTAGGCAAAATCGCAGTTTCTATAAAAAACTTGCTTTTTTGCCATTTTATATTAGAATATGTAGCGTATAACCGAACCAAAGGACAAAAACCGATGCGTATGTAATGTTGTATTTTTTATATGGTCGCGCAATTTATTGCGCCAGTTTCGTTACAACATTAAAAGGTTTTTGTTATGGCTTTAATTTCTTTATCAAATGTATTTTTTAATTATGATTCCGCAAGCGATTTATTTGCGAATCTGTCGTTAACCGTTACCGATTCTGAACGGGTTGCCATTATTGGCGATAATGGTTGCGGCAAAACAACGTTGTTAAAAATATTATCGGGCGACATAATGATAAATTCGGGAAATGTGGCGCGAAATGCAACCGTTTATTATATGAAACAATTGCATGAACCCGATTCTAAAAGCGGGGGTGAACGTCAACGTTTTGAATTGGCACGCGCATTTGACAGCGGTGCCGAAATATTACTGTTGGATGAACCAACAAACAATTTGGACATTGATGCCAGAAGCGAATTTTTTGCCCGTATGGACGCATATCCATTTGGCATGGTTATTGTATCGCATGACCGCGAATTATTAGGTCACATGGATAAAATCATAGAAATATCCAATGGACAATTAAAAGTGTATGGTGGAAATTATGATTTCTATGTCCGACAAAAGAATCTTGAAATGGAAAACCTGCGATCCAAGTACACAGACAGCGAGAAAGCCGTCCGACGACTGAATCGCACCATAGATATTGCACAAAACACACGTCAACATCACGAAGCAAAACAGCGCAAAGATATTGCCACCGGCAAACGCAGTCCCATTGCCGCAAACGCATTAAAAGGCAAAAGCCAAGAAACCGAGGCAAAAAAGCGTGCAATCATTCAAAAGAAACTTGATAAACAAATAGAAATTCAACAATCTTTGTCCGAACAAATGCGCGATGATAAAATAAAAATTCCGGTTCCAAACAAACCATTTTACAGCAAGGAACTTATTAAGATTGCCAATCTGCATTTTGCCTATGGCGACAAAGTTATTTTTGATAATTTTGATTTCACAATGTATGGTGGCACGCGCATAAGGTTATGTGGCAAAAATGGTGCTGGGAAAACAACACTACTTAAAATTATCTGTGGCGAATTAACGGCAAATTCTGGCACCGTCAAAACGTTTGGTAAAATTGCATATTTGAATCAAGATTTATCATTGTTAACCCGCGATAAAACAATAATTGAAAACATTATGGACATATCGGGCTGTCTAAAACACGATGCACATGTGATTGCTGCAAATTTTGGATTTCGTGGCGATAGTTCAAATAAAAAGGTTTATATGCTATCAGGCGGCGAATTATTAAAGGCGACATTGGCGGCGGTCCTGGGCGGTGAAAATCAACCAGATTTATTGATTCTGGACGAACCGACAAACAACCTTGAAATAAAAAGTATCGCAATATTGGAAGATGCATTAAACCAATATCGTGGCGCAATTTTGTTGGTATCACATGATGAAATCTTTGCCAAAAACATAAAAGTTGATAATGGAATAGAAATCTGCCCTATTCTCGCCAGATAACTGTATCAAATAATGCATTTATTTTTTCGCGCAATTCTGCATCGCTGAAAAACACTTCACGCATGGCAGATGTTGTTTTGTGTTCTTCGTCTTCAAAATGTGGAATATATTTCTGAACAGCAAAATTCTTGTATCCACGATTTGATACATCACGCGCGATTTCCAATAAATTATCAGGTGATACATAACGCGGATCACAGGTTACACGAACCTCAGCCGGTTTACCTGTTTTCGCCCATACGTCCAAACTTTTTATAAGATGGTCGTATGCGATATTGACACCTGTTAATTTTTCGTAATTTGTTTTGATTGCTTTGTAATCTATACCAATCCAATCAACAACCTCACTTGCCCGTGCAAGCGTTTCTGGATAAAAACCGTTCGTATGCAGACCAATAGCAAAACCTAAATCACGCACACGACGCATATAATCAATGGTTGCATCCCCCTGCATTAACGCTTCGCCACCGGAAAACACAACGGCTTCAAGCTTTCCCACACGGGTCTGCAACCATTCAAAAACTTTTTCGGGGTCATATTCACCATCACCAACCCCAATCAGATGTGGATTTGAACAATACGCACAACGAATTGGACAACCAACCAAAAACAACACAGCCGCCAATTTTCCTGGATAATCTATCGTTGTGAACGATACCAATCCACCAATCTGAATTGCTCTCATAACCTTATGCCGCCTTTTTCATCAATTCGCTGTGACGTGCCCCAGCGGTCAAACTGTTTGCTTCTGTAAATGTTTTTCTTTCGCAAAATTCAGAATATTTACCAATGTTAAAGTTCTTGGTTGGGCGGATAAAACCCATACTGCGTGAGAAAACTTCACATGGTGTTCTTTGTTGTTCGTTTGCGATCATTTTTACTCTCCTTTTCCTTTTTTGATTGTTTTTGTTAAACCGTTATGCCTTGTTTGATGCGGTATCAGGATTGATTCCCAATTCTGCATCGCACTTTGGACAAAACTCGTGCCGACCTGGCAAATACCCGTGTTTTGGACATATTGAGAATGTCGGGGTAAGTGTCATGTACGGAATCTTGTAGTTTTCAAATATCGTGCGGACAATCTTTTGTGCGGCTTCGCCAGATGAAACTGGTTCACCCATATAAAGATGCAACATTGTTCCGCCCGTATATTTGCGTTGCAATTCCTCTTGATGTTCCAATGCAACAAACGGATCATCTGTGAAATTCACCGGCAATTGCGTTGAATTGGTATAATATGGCGCTTCACGCGTACCCGCCGTTATAATATCTGGGAAATTTTTCACATCGGTTTTTGCAAAGCGATATGAACAACCTTCGGCTGGGGTCGCCTCTAAATTATACAGGTTACCTGTTTCTTCTTGGAAGGTTGCCAATTTATCACGCATAAAGTCCATTAAATCTAAAACTAATTTCTTACCAAACGGCGTTGCAATATTTTCTTTGCCATCTGTGAAATTCAACACCATTTCGTTTGCACCGTTCACACCGATCGTAGAGAAATGATGATTCCAGTTCCCCAGATAGCGTTTTGTAAACGGATATAAACCATTATCCATATGTTTGGTTATCACACGACGTTTGATTTCCAAAACTTCGCGGCCAATATTCATTAATCTTTCAAGTTCACGGAACAAACCTTCGCGATCGCCTTTGTGGGTATATCCAAGACGCGCCAAGTTCATTGTTACAACCCCAATTGAACCCGTTTTTTCCGCCGAGCCAAACAGACCGCCACCACGTTTCAACAATTCACGCACATCAAGGCGCAAACGGCAGCACATAGAACGAACATCCGTTGGATTCAAATCAGAATTAAGGAAGTTCTGGAAATTTGGAATTCCATACTTTGCCGCCAAATCAAACAAAGGTTTAACATTTGGATGATCCCATGGGAAATCATCTGTAATATTATACGTTGGAATCGGGAATGTAAACGGACGCCCATGCGCATCACCTTCGGTCATAACTTCAATGAACGCCTTGTTTATCATATCCATTTCGGCCTGAAGATCACCATAGGTGAAATCAACCTGCTTTTTACCAACAAACGGACGCTGTTCACGCAAATCTTTTGGACATGTCCAATCAAATGTAAAGTTAATAAATGGTGTCTGGGTTCCCCAACGACATGGTACCGCACAATTAAATACCAATGTCTGCATTGCATTTTTCACATCAGCATATGACATATTATCAATGCGGACATATGGCGCCAGATAAGTATCCACAGACGAGAATGCCTGGGCCCCAGCAAATTCATTTTGCAATGTTCCAAGGAAATTCACCATATGAGATATTGCGGTTGCCATATGTTTGGCTGGTTCGCACTGCAGATATCCCGGAACACCATTGAATCCTTCGTACAACAATTCGCGTAATGACCAACCTGCACAATATCCTGTTAACCACCCAAGGTCATGAATATGAATTGCCGCGCTGCGATGTGCATCGGCAATTTCTTGGGGGAACATATTTAACCAATATTCTGCGGTAACGCGTTCGCTGGTGCGCAAAATCAGACCACCAATAGAATAGCCAATATTTGCGTTTTCTTTGATACGCCAATTTGAACCGCCGACATAACTTTCAATTATTTCAATAGCATCAACATTGGCATTACGAATTTCTGAATGTTTTTGACGATATATAATATATGCTTCGGCTGTTTTATAAGAATGAGAATCCATTAACTTTCTGATAACTATATCTTGTATTTCTTCAACCGATGGGGTGCGCCCCATAAAATTATTGTCCAAATCATTTAAAACTTCGTTTGTGATTTGGGCAACATATTCATCAGATATTTCATTTGTGGCACACGCCGCTTTTTTAATTGCATTGTAAATCTTCTTTGCATCAAACGCAGCCGTTTCACCAGAACGTTTTTTCACACTCATTACATTACATACAAATGTCGGCGCAACCTGCATTTTCACTTCCTTATTTGTGTCAGACATTATATAAACTCCGATTTTTGTCAAAAAACACAATATATTGTGTCCCTTTTATTGTTTCTATAACAATATATAGTTTTTACGTTTTATAAACAACGCATAAAATGTAAATTTTTTTATTTTTTCGCTTTACTTTTAAAAATGGCGGTTTTCTGGGCATCTTAGCGCATAAAAATTTTTTTATTTGGGCACCAAAATATATTTTGTGTCAACAAAAAGCACTTTTTTGCATAAAAACCGATTCGTTAACGACATTTTTTACAATATATAGTTAATTTTTGATAAAAATATGTCTACATATAGTTTTTTGTAAAAATTTGCGTAATTCCAAATTATTATGAATTATATCCGATTCTTTCGCAGATTTATAACCATAAAAAAACCGCAGAAATGCGGTCTTTCATTCGCATACCGCCACAAATGGCGATTGTGATTTCTGTCTATCTATTGTGCCTGTACCACAATCAAGGCAATTAAATTTGCGATTCTGTGAATGTACAGAATCAAATGGCACCATAGATTCGGCCACAACCTTGGCATTTCTAACGTATGTTGCATTTGGGAAACCAAAGTAAAACGCACGCGATTCGCCACTGCATTCGGAACTGCGCCCAGGATAACAACGTTGGTCTGTGATTTTTGTTGCATCCGGCACACAAACCGTTACACAGGTTTCTTCGTCCACAACCATTTTTTCGCATTCTGTACATGTACTGGATGTGATTCGTAATGATGCACCGCCACGTCCACGTTGTGTTTTTGCTTGTACCGCAGAACACTTACTTGCCACAGGAATTTTATTTGGGTCTTCTACACATTCCCATTCAAGCGTTTCATAATTTAAACGTGCGACCAGATTACTGCCACAATTTCGTTCTGTAAATGGATTAACGCATTCCCATACTTCGTCAACGATAATGGCGGTCTGACGCCCAGCGCACAATGGTTTACGTGATTCGTCGGGTACACATTCCATTACACTTGCATCCCACACTAAATCGCCACCACAACTGGTTTTCAAATTGTATCCAATACATTGCCAGCGGCCAAAACGATATGTTTTATTTGTTCCCACCGGACATGTAATATTGTCGCCACCTGCCCCAGTAAACACCTTATCTGGATCGGGTATATCATAATGCGACATATATACCAATTGCCCATCTTCTAATTCCATTTCCTCTTGTATTGCTTCTGGCACCGCCCTTGCCAGCGCAGTTCCGCCCGATACAATCATACCGTCTTGTAATATTCCAAAAGAACCAGTTGTTGCGAAATTCTTTTCTAATATTTCCATCATTTCATTATAATCAGATGTATGTATTTTACCGGTCGCGGTTACCAATAAACTAAGTTTCGGTTTTTTTATTCCACTGGCTTCACACTCGGTAATTGCGTTTTTCGCATCAAGGCATATAAATTCACTTTTGATTTCGTTTTGATCAACGCAAATATCATTAAATGTTGCCCCTGAAATTTGTGCATTATGCATGGCCAGCGCACATTCTGCAATTGAACGCAAATCAGAAACCGCAACCGCATGAACTGTTTCTTGTTCTGGCACCCGCGCAGATGGTGCAAAGAACATATAGTATGCTGCCATAAATACAGATATTAACATTATAAGAAAAATATTCATCATTCCCTCTTGCGATTTACTAAAACTCTAGGTATTATATGAATAAATTGCAACAAGAAAACAATATTTATTTAATTTAGGTAAACCTTTATGAAAAAATACTTGTGTCTTTTATTATTGTGTGGATGCGGTTTTACCCCGATGTTTTCGGGCAGTAATACCGACATCTATGTTCCAGCAATCAGCGGTATTAACGGCATTGAATTACGCAATGCACTGAACAGCCAATTCGGTGGTCAAAAAGAACCAAATGCCCCATACCAGTTAATTGTATCATTACAAAACCCGACTACTAAATACAAGGCATTAGAACCAACGGGCAGTGCGACATGGCAAGAAATACAATTAACTGCAAATTATGTATTGAAACATGGTGATGAAAAAATTGCATCTGGAACCGAAACTGCATCCGAATCATATACATTTGTTCGGTACTTGGTTGCGGCAAATGCATCCTATAATAATGCAGTCACGAATACGATAACCGTGCTGGCCAATAAAATCGGAACACGTGCGATTGCGGATATTGCCGCATATGAACAGAAAAAATGAAGTGGAAAGAATCGGATTTTACCAATGGAATTACTGGGGTCAAGGCCGTTTTAATTTACGGACCTGACGCGGGTTTGGTTGATGAATTGTGTGATAAATCCATTGAAATTTTGGCAATAGAAAAAGATAACATCTTTGCACTTGATTCTGCCGACCTGCGCGACAAACAAGACGCCCTTTTTGCCGAGGCCTGCACACCATCAATGTTTGGTGGTCGTAAAATGGTTATTATTTCAAATGTGGGCGATTCCGATGCCAAGGCCATCAAAGATTTAATTGAACATCCTGCATTGGATGCAATGGTTATTATTACGGCGGGCGATTTACGTGCCGGTGGTGGCGTGCGCACATTTTTTGAAAATGGGAATAATGTGGCGGCCGTTGCATGTTATACTGATGACGCCAAGACATTAGAAACAGTGATTCGTAAAGAGTTATTTACTATCGCCGGCATTAAACAGATTTCACCTGATGCAATGATTTATATGACGAATCATCTTGGTGGTGATCGTGGAATCACGCGTGGTTTCTTGGGAAAAATTGCCCTATATGTTGATGATAAAAAGACCATAGATTTAGATGATGTTGAAAAATGTCTGCCTGACACAGGCGCATCAAATACCGATGACTTTTTGTATTCTTTGACGGCGGGTCATATTCAACAAACAATGCTGGCATTGGACAGATTATTATACGATGGCGCAGAACCCAATATGTTGGTTCGTATGTTGGATCGGCATTTTAAAACATTGCTGACCGCCGTTGTTGATGGACAATTGCCACGTCTGTTTTGGAAGGTTTCTGATAAATTCCACATTGCAATGAAAATATGGTCGGCCGATGATATCAGCGCGGTTTTAATCCGTCTTAATGAACTAGAAGGCCAGATACGAACCACAGGTATGCCCAGTGAAATATTGTTGCGCGATTTTGCATTAAAACTTGTATTAAAAACATATAAAATGTCCATTAAACGAAGGAATTAAAATGTTATCATCTGTGTATGCACCAAAAGATTTCAAACGTCTGCGCGTGGTTGGCGATTTAGTGGCGCGCTGTTTTGATTATATTACACCATATATTCGTGCCGGAATATCAACAGGTGAAATTGATAGAATGGTTGCGGAATTCTTGCGCGAAAATGGTGCACGTTCGTCTGATTTGGGATACCAAGGTTATCCAAAAAGCATCTGTACGTCGGTTAATGACGTTATCGTACATGGCATCCCCAGTGATGATGTAATATTAAAAGATGGCGACATTGTAAATGTTGATTTAACCGCCGAGTACAAGGGATTTCATGGTGATTCTTCGCGTATGTTTATGATTGGTAATGTATCCCCAAAAGCACGCGAATTGGTACAAACATGTCAGGATGCATTAAACGCGGCAATCGCCGTATGCGCCCCAGGTGTACCATTATCGGAAATCGGAAAAACCATAGAGGCCGTTGTTAAACCACATGGTTTTTCAATATCACGTGACTTTGTTGGCCATGGCATTGGCAAGGTTATGCATGATGAACCGCAAATCTATCATTTTTACGATAAAATGTGGGACAAGGTTAAAATGGTTCCAGGTTTAGTGTTCACTATTGAACCAATGATTAACACTGGACGTGCAGAATGCAAAATTGACCCAGATGGTTGGACCGCACGAACTGTTGATGGTGGTTGGTCTGCACAATGGGAACACACACTTGGCATTACCGAAGATGGCGTAACAATATTTACCGAAAAAATGGTTGAATAATGGCAGATAAAAATCTGGATTTATCATTACGCGCCGGACACCGCGAAAGGTTACGTCAAAATTTTCTTGATGATAAATTGGCAGATTATGAATTATTAGAATTGCTGTTAAGTTATGCGATTCCACGTCGTGATGTAAAGCCACTTGCTAAAATGTTGCTTGCAAAATTTGGTGGTATATTTCCGATATTGGAGACACCAATAGAAGAACTATGTCGTGTCCCTGGTGTTGGGCAGAACACCGCCATTTTTCTAAAAGCAATTCAGAAAATATTTCTTGTTGGTTATCGCAGTGCCAGCGCCGACAAACCAATTTTCCACAATCCCGAACAATTCAATAACTATTGCAAACTTCTTCTTGGTGGCAAAGGTATTGAAGAAATGCACATTTTATATTTAGATTCTGATCGCAGATTACTAGAAGACGAATTGCACAGTCATGGAACGATTGATTGCACAACACTTTATGACCGTGAAATTATTGGTCGTGCAATGACATTGGGGGCAAAATTTGTGGTATTGGTGCATAATCACCCAAAGGCCCAAACATCTTTTTCCAAAGAAGATGTGCAAATTACCATTGAACTTAAAAACAAATTAAATGCGATTGGTGTTATCTTACACGATCACTGCGTGGTGTCGGCTGGAATATTATATTCAATGCGTGATTTAATGTTATTGCAATGATGTATCTAGTTCTTCGACAGGCACTTCTTGAACCAAAAAATCTACATCTGGTGGTGTTGGTTCTTCGGCCACATCACGATATACCGGACCAGAATCATAAATATCTATATCTTCGTATTGCAACGCATCTGGATTACTTTTCATTTTTTCTGACAACAATGATTGTACTTCGGATAAACTGACCTTGACATCTTTGCACCCCATTCCCATAAGGTTGCCACCATAAATCAAATTTAATATCGGTCCCAACACAGACAACACACCAAAAATCATTATCAGTGTTTTAAAATGACCAAATTCGGAAAGTTTTGCACCGCGTATCTTTGCGATACCCCATACCATTATCATAAACCCAGTGATAACTATTAACGCCACCCATGCATCACTAAGGAAATTCTGAAAACCCCGTGTAATACACCCTGGATCTTCCATGATAATAAAACCATCTGAAATGCCACGCACGTGCAATCCAGATTGTTCAAGCAGTCTCTTTATTGCCTCGGTTTTATTCATTGCTTTCTACTTTTTCCCACCGGCATTTGCAAAAAATCCCGGCATTGTAAAATCGTCATCATTTGCGGCGAATCCGGCCCATCCGAATAAATCGCCCATGATTCCGGTATCATCTTTGTTCTTTTTTGAGAATGGTAATGGCAAAATACTCTTTAATTTTCCAATTTTGCTGCGACCAGCGTTCTTTTTCCCTGCCGGCGTTTTTGCCTGGGTATCTGCAAATTCATTTGCCAAACTTTCCAATGTTGCGTCTATTTCATCAACATTTTGCGATTCAGCCACTGGTTCTTGGATGACATCTGGACGAACATCTTCACACAGTGGTGTCATACTTTCCAACAGTTCTTCCAATGTCTTTTCTTTGGGTTCTGTTGGCATATCATCATTTATGATATTTTCAATTTCCACTTCTTGAACGCTAATTGTGGTTTCTGCAACAGGTTCCGCCGCTTTTTCTTCGGCAACTTCTACGTTATCTTCTGCTTTTGGTTCTGCAACGGCCACTGGTTCTTCCTCTACGACAACCTTTTTCGCCGTGCTCTTTTTCCTGCCTTTGCCTTTTTTGGTTTCGCTTGTTAATACTGACTGTATCGGTACCACAGGCGCATCATTTTCGGCCACATTAGAATTCGCCACAACAACATCTTCAACTGGTGCTTCGGCTTCTTCTTGATACAACGGCACCTCTTCTGCTATTTCATCAGGTTCTTCCACGCATTCTGGTTCTTGATTGGGTTCAACATCCAAAACGGTATCATCAACGACCGATTCGGTATTAACTTCGTCGGTCTGGGTGGCCGATTCGTCCACTGGAACCCCAAACAGTATCGTGTCATTTCCAAGATTAAGTGCGCTTCTAACCTCGTCAAATGCGGCGCGGACATCGTTTATATCAAAAACTTCGGCGCCAGAAATATATACAATTTTCTTTTTCATCTGCAATCCCCACAAAAAAACCTTTCGGGACGATTATATCATATTTTAGGGTTGAACGCATATAAAAAATATCTTAAAATGACAGCATGTCGGATATCAAAGAACAAATCTTTCACGAATTGACCAAATTAGAAGAAGCGGCGGCTGGTTTGCGCGCTACGGCGGTCAATGCGGGCAAACAAACCGACCTAGAGGTTGCAATTCTGACCGAACAGGTTCGCAATCTGCGGTCAAAAAACGCCCGCGCGACCGAATTAATTGATCAATCCGTTGAAATATTAAAGAAATTAAAACCGGCTAATTAGACGGATTAAAGAAGTTAAAATGAGTGTAGTTTCTATACCTATTGTTAATAACAACTATCCCATGGGGTGCGAAGATGGCCAAGAAGGCCGTCTGATTGAACTTGGCAAAATGGTTGATGTCCGTGCGCGTGAAATATTGGATAAAATTGGTCCTTTGCCGGAAAATTCACTTTTGGCGACATTGTGCATTGTTTTGGCGGACGAAGTGCGAAATCACCCAACCCCATCGGTTACAGATGCCGATTTGCGTGAAATTTTGGCGCGTATCCGCGAAATAAAAAACAAAATTGCGCAATAAACCTTGCTTTTTTGGTTGTTATTTTTTTTTAAATGTTCTAATTTTGTATCGTTATGGTTAAAGAAATAGTTGAAAGAATAGATTCACAGCAACTTGCAGACGCGCTTTCTACGCGGTATTTGTCCTATGCGGTCAGTACGATTGTGTCGCGCGCCCTGCCCGATGTTCGCGACGGTTTAAAACCGGTTCATCGCCGTATTTTGTATTCTATGTTGCGCCAAAAACTGTCGCCATCGGCGGCATTTCGTAAATGTGCAACGGTTGTTGGGGATGTGTTGGGTCATTATCACCCACATGGCGATTCGTCTGTATATGACGCGATGGTCCGCCTTGCCCAAGATTTTTCGGTTCGTTATCCACTAATAGACGGCCAGGGAAACTTTGGTAATATTGATGGTGACCCCCAAGCCGCGTACCGTTATACCGAATCCAAAATGACCGATGCCGCGATGCTGATTATGGACGGCATTGACGAAGATAGCGTTGATATGATGCCGAATTTTGATGGCACAACGGTTGAACCAACGGTTATGCCGGGTGCATTTCCAAATTTACTTGCCAATGGTGGCATGGGAATTGCGGTGGGTATGGCAACGAATATTCCAACGCACAACGTGGCCGAGGTTTGTGATGCCCTGACACTGATGGTTGATAAACCCGATTCCACCACCGCCCAGGTAATGCGCAAAATGATTGGGCCCGATTTTCCAACCGGTGGCGTGTTAATTGACGATTTTGAAACAATTGTTAAAAACTATGAAACGGGTCGTGGCGCGTTTCGTATTCGCGCACGTTATGAAATTGAAGAATTAGAACGTGGCGGGTACCAGGTTGTAATTACCGAAATCCCATACGGTATTATTAAATCTAAATTAGTGGAACAAATTGGCGAAATGATAGATGCCAAGAAATTACCACTGATTGATGATATCGTTGATGAATCTACAACTGATGTTCGCATTGTTATAACACCAAAGTCGCGCAATATCCCGGCGGACAAAATGATGGCACATCTATTCGCAATGACGGATGCTGAATATAAATTCAATATGA
>JAEEGI010003261.1_pt1 | contig 38795 bp, 29 predicted proteins | sample 8958751 | NCBI WGS metagenome assembly JAEEGI01 (sample SAMN16246545, study PRJNA631951) | gut metagenome | biome: gut microbiome; feature: rumen; material: KS-attached | host: Bos | place: Iran: Karaj | collected 2018-10 | reverse complement strand
CCTGTCTGAGCGAAGCGAGTTTGGACCCTAGAATATAAAAATCCAGATAGCTTGCCCTGAATTATAACACCTTCAAGATACGAAAATGTATTATAAACGGGCTGCATCGGCTCTGCCTCAGAGGGTGGCGTATGTTTGGCAAGTGCGAAGTTTGAGTTACAAAATTAAAATATATCTACTTCAGAATATTGGCGATAACACCGATATACTACTTAGCGGAAGTTGCAGTTGTCACCTGTTCATCATGCTTTTATTACAAATGAGCTGATGCATCGGAGCTTCTTTCGCCGCAGGATACAAGGATGTTGATTGGGCCTTAGGCAGGAAGCCGTGGCAAGGGTGCAACTATGATCAAAGATATAATTACAAATATTATTCTTATCGTGTTGATTATTCTGACTATTTTCGTTTTTATCATGCTATTTGGCAAGGATCTGGGCATCGTTATAGACATAGATGCTATCAAAGGGTCCATTACCCAGTTGTTTGAAAAAGAAGAAGAGGAGCCCGAAGAGGCGAATGTTGCGGATACAGAGGCTTCCGAAAGTTCTGAGGAAGAGGCAGTAACTGTTGCTTCTATGTATGACAATACAATTACTATAGAGTATGAATTGTCTGATGAAGTGCTATACAATCCACTGATGGGCTTTGCCCCTAATGCAAACAGTGATGAAGGCACTGATGTTAACATGGACAAGGTAAGGCTTGTCTATATCGAAGTCACCTGGGCCGAGTTTGAACCGGAACAAGGTATATATGACTTTGAAAAAATAGAAACGGACAATCATCTTCAGGAATGGAGAAATGCAGGTAAGAATGCAGTTCTCCGTTTTGTTTGTGATGTCCCTTCTGATGAAGATCACATGGATATACCGGACTGGGTCTATAAGATTACCAAGGATGGTAAAAAGTATGATATGTCCTATGGTAAGGGATATTGTCCCGATTATAGCAATGAAGACTTTATAGCTGCCCATAACGAAGCGTTAAAGGCACTTGGAGAGTATTTTTCCAAGGATTCATTCGTAAGATATGTGGAGCTTGGGAGTCTGGGACATTGGGGAGAATGGCATATTAACATTGATGAAGATGATGGTCTTCCTGTGATGCCTGATGCGGATACAAGAACCATGTATGTCAAGGCTTATGAAGACGCATTCCCTGATGCTAAGCTCCTTATGAGAAGACCTTTTGAAGAGCTTCCTGAAGGCGGAGGCGTTTTTAATGATATGACAGGATCTTACAAAGATACCAGTGAGTGGCTTACCTGGATAAATGAAGGCGGCGTATATGAACAGACAGGAGAAGAAGACGCTCTTATCGCTATACCTGATATATGGAAAACTGCTCCTGTAGGAGGTGAATTTACAAGCTCTATCCCTATGGAAGATATGCTGATAAGTCAGTATGCGACTACAAGATCCCTTATAAGTGATAGCCATATGACCTTTATAGGACCTAAAGTTCCTGAAAGAGAAGATCTATCCGGCGCTGCATGGTTTAGGTGCGATGATATCATGAAGATGCTGGGTTACAGATATGCCGTTACTACTATGGAATATGGCGGTGATGATACGCAGAGTGTTATTGGACTTAGAATCTCTAATGAAGCGCTGGCTCCTATTTATTGGGAATATCCTGTGTATCTATATCTAAAGGATGAGATAGGTAATATAGAAAAATATAAAGTTGATATAGACCTTACAAAACTCTATGGCGGTGAGTCAACTTATGTGATGACGACCGTGCCGGTCAGCTTTGATTCTCTTTCGACCTATCAGATCCTTTTGGGAATTGAGGATCCGCAGACGCAGCAGCCGGCTGTCTATATCGCCACAAATGCCGAAAGATCAGGGTATATGACAATCTTGAAATGAAATCTTTGACAGCTTTCTATACAAATAATATTAATAATTCTATGTCTTTTTTTCTCTATGTATGATATGATGAATATACATCGGCAGTGACTTACAGGGTTATTTTGCGCGACTATCATGGTCAATTGTCTTATATTTTTTAGGATATTGGTTTTGGTATAAATAGGGATAAGGAGGTGCATTTATGCTGTTTTCAGACATAGCCATGAAAATTAATCAGAGAATAGAGAATGGCGAAGAAATCACAGTAGATCTGGATCTTGATGATGGCAGAAAAGTTACATGCGCTACGATGATCATCCTTACAGTTAGTGAAAAGGATTACATTGTACTCCTTCCGCTTGATAAGAATGGTCAGAATACAGACGGTAATGTGTGGTTCTACAGATACATAAACAATGGATCAGACGACGCTGAACTTGGATACATCAGTGATGATGCAGAGTACGAGAAAGTGTCCGAAGCTTTTGATGAGTATCTTGATGAAGCGGAATTTGATGAGCTTGTCGATCTCGATGACAATGGCGAAGCTATAAGATCATAAATGCGGTAATATTGGCCGTCCGGGTTATCCGGGCGGCTTTTTTGAACTTAGCTTTTATATGAAGCATACCTGACGGGATTTTTGTGGTATACTATGTTGGAATAATTATGAGCTAGATTAAGATAAGCTGAAATAAGATGAATTACGATCAGGTTAGTCCTGCGATCCATCAGACACTTAGGAGGATTATGACACAATCACTTAAACTGCTGAAAGCAAAACCTTATCCCCTTGGAATGTATATAAAGGGGCAGGATCTTATTTTCAGTGGTACTTTTATTAATGAAACAGGCTGCGGAATCATTTTATATCCTTGTACTGATGGAGTAATAGATACTGCAAAGCCGCAGATAGTTCCACTTACAGACCAGTACAGGCACGGATCCTTGTATAGTGTGAGAATTGTCGGTGGCGCCTTGGCATTTGGGGCTTACCAGCTTATGAGCGGCGGCAACAGATATGCAGATCCTTTAAGCACCAGGATCCAAGGGCTTGAAGAGTTTGGCGTTTACAAAAAAGAGGACGAGATCTTCAGCATAATATCAGATGATGATTATGACTGGGGCAATGACAAAAGGCCTCATACCCCTTTTGACAAGAGTTTTATATATCTTGTAAATGTGCGTGGTTATACAATGCTGGACACCGGTGTTCCTGTAAGGCACAGAGGAACATTTCTTGGACTTGTGCGAAAGATTGAGTATCTCAAGTCTCTTGGAGTTACAGCTATAGAGCTTATGCCGGTATATGAGCAGCCAAGTGTTTTATCAAGAAGAGGTCTTGAGCTTATGCATGCCCCTGTTCATCGTGATATGACCAAGGATAGAGCCATGGTAAGTGAGGCTGGGTTCCTTAAGGAAGCTTCTGATTCAGACAGACTGGTCAATCTCTGGGGATTTGAACCGGGGTTCCCTTATGCAGTCAGAAGTGCGTATGCTGTCAAAGGCAATGATCCTTCTGAAGAATTCAAAGACATGGTAAGAGAATTCCACAGAGCCGGCATCGAAGTTATCGTTCAGACCTATTTTGCAGAAGGTCTCACTCATCAGAATATGCAGGAGATTCTGAGGTACTGGGTTAGCGAGTACCATATTGACGGCGTCCATATTAAGGGCAAAGATGTAAGTTCAACCATGCTGTCCCAGGATCCTCTTTTATCAGATATCAAGATATTTGATTATGGTTTTGATTACTGGCATCTGTACGGAGGTGTAAGTCGCGAGCCGTCTAAGAGGAATCTTGCTTCGTACAAGGATGATTTTGAATTTACAGCTCGTCATTTCCTTAAAGGTGATGATAATATCATTCAGTCGTTCCTTAATCTGTCACAGGAGACCGGAACAGCAGGCGGCGCGGTTCATTATATATGTAACTACGACGGAGCAAGACTTGCAGATCTTGTGACCTATGATCATAAATACAACGAAGCCAATGGTGAGAACAATACTGATGGTATAGATGATAATGTAAGCTGGAACTGCGGAGTGGAAGGAAGGAGCAGAAGAAAAGATATAATGCTCCTTCGCGCAAGGCAGATCAAAAATGCTCTTGTGATGCTCTTTTTGTCTCAAGGAACGCCTATGCTCTTTGGCGGAGATGAGTTTTGCAATTCACAGGCAGGTAATAACAATCCTTACTGTCAGGACAATAATATAGGCTGGATCGAATGGAAGAACTTTGCAAAGCACAAAGACCTTGTGGATTTCACCAGATTCCTTACAGGTCTTAGAAACAAGTATGAAGTGTTCAGATCAGCTGTGCCATACAGGCTTATGGATTATAAGGCTGTCGGTTATCCTGATTTTTCATATCATGGAACACAGGCCTGGAGACCTGACCTTTCTGCATACAGTCATACTATAGGTATGCTGTACTGCGGCCTGTACTGTGGCAAAGGTCAGGAACATTCGTTTGTATATGTAGCTTACAATATGCACTGGGAAGATAAGGAGTTTTCACTTCCGGAGCTTCCTAAAGGGTGTGAATGGCAGCTTTTATGTGATACCGCAGATTCGGAGGCGGATTACAGCACTCCTAAAAGAGGCAGAACATTAAAGGACCAGTCCAAAGCTACACTGTTATCCAGAAGCGTAAGTATTTTTATTTCAAAAGGAGAACCGGAGAGAACCGGTAGAAACATATCCTATGCAACAAATGCAGCAAACAAACAATCAGCAGATGCCCCTTCAAGGGACAAGTGATACATCCGGCCAGGCAGATAACATAAAGTCATCATCATATACTTTCCCTGTAGGAAGAGAGGTTAAGCTCGGCCCGGGAGGCAGACAGCCAAAGATTGAACTTAAGAATGCGATCGGACATTTTAAGACTATAACAAAACATAGATGGATGGTTCGCCGTAACTGTTTCAAAATGGGACTTTACTGGCAAGGGCTTACTCATGACCTGTCCAAGTATTCACCTACTGAGTTCCTTCAAGGATGCAGGTATTATCAGGGAGACAGATCTCCCAATGCCAGTGAAAGGGAAGTTAACGGCTTGTCACTTGCCTGGCTTCATCATAAGGGCAGGAACAAGCATCACTATGAATACTGGATAGATTTTAGTTCCAGGGATTCAAGTTCTCCTTTTGGGGTGCTTCCGGGCAAGATGCCTGACAGATATATAGCAGAGATGATTGCTGACAGGGTAGCAGCAAGCCGTACCTATAGGAAGGATGCTTATACATCCGCAGATCCGCTTAAATATTATCTGACAGTTAAGCAGACACCTACACCTATGCATCCTTACACTATAGAAAAGCTTGAATTCTTCCTTCACATGCTTGCAGATAAGGGCGAGGAAGAGACTTTTGCATATATTAAGAATGTGTTCTTAAAAAATAAAAAGAAGTAAGAGTCAAAAGGCATATGGATAAGATCCTATATATCCCGATGTGAACTTATGACCCATAGGGAATGGCATGACAGGTAATGACACAAATGATCTTTTTAAAAAGTCCATAGATAAGTTCCTTGGTCGAAGTTATGAAAGAAATTCTATTGGTATTTTGCAGGAAAAGACTCTTCACAGCATTGTCAAGGATTTCTATGCTCCATCTGATGATGCTAAGGAGATAAGAGTCGGAGACTTTGTTGCGGATATCTGCTATGAAGATAAGATAGTCGAGATTCAAAATGGGAATTTTACTCATCTTGTACCAAAGCTTGAAGCTTTTTTGCCAAAATATAAAGTCACTGTGGTGTATCCCATCCCTTACAGGAAGTGGATGTGCTGGATAGATCCTGAAACGGGTGAACTTACTAAAAGGAATGCTCCCAGAGGATGTTTTAATCTTTATAAAGTTTTCAGAGATCTGTACAGTATCAGGAAATATCTGGATCATCCGGGATTTACACTGATCCTGACATGCCTTGAACTGGAAGAGTACAGACTTCTTGATGGTTGGAGCAAAGATCACAAGAAAGGTTCGCACCGCTATGACAGGATACCTCTTAACCTTCTTGATGAGATTGTGATCAAGGGCAAGGAGGGGTATAATAGATTCCTTCCGGATGAACTTACAGATGAGTTTACTATCAAGGAATTTCAAAAACTTGTAAGATATCGTGGCAAGTATTTTGGCACAGCTATAAAAGTCTTAGAACAGCTCGGCCTTATCGAAAGGTGCGGGATGAGAAAAAGGGCTTATCTTTATAGGAAAGTTGATAGCTCGAAAGGTAATATCATAAAAGATAATAATAAAAAAGATAATAATAAAAATGATAATAAAACGGAGAATAAAGAAATGGCAGTAAAGAAAACAAAAACAGCTACCAAGAAGACTGCTTCAAAGGCGGCTACTACAAAAACAGCTACTAAAGCTAAAAATGTTAAAGTCAGTGAAGAGACAGTCATTGACAGATTTCTTAGATATGTTAAGTTCGATACTCAGTCTGATGAAAGAAGCGGCGCATCACCTTCTACGCCTTCTCAGCATGAACTTGCCAAGGCTCTTGTGAGCGAACTTGAATCAATAGGCGCAAGTGATGTGTATTATGATAAAGAGCACTGCTATGTATATGCAACTATTCCTTCTACACTTGGCAGGAAAAAAGCACCTGTTCTTGGTTTTATAAGTCATATGGATACATCTGATGCCTGCAGTGGCAAGGATGTTAAAGCAAGAATAGTTGAAAAGTATGATGGCAAGGATGTAGTTCTTAATGAGAGCGATCCTGAGACCGGTGCTAAGATAGTTCTGTCACCAAAGACATTCCCTGAACTTCTGAACCATAAGGGTGAAGATCTTATCGTTACAGACGGAACAACTCTTCTTGGAGCTGATGATAAGGCCGGAATATCTGAGATCATGACAATGGCAGCATATCTTCTTAGCCATCCGGAGATAAAACATGGCAAGATCAGGATCGGTTTTACTCCTGATGAAGAGATTGGAGAAGGTACTAAGTTTTTTGACTTAAAGAGATTTGGTGCAGACTTTGCATATACAGTTGATGGCGGCAAACTTGGAGAACTTGAGTATGAGTGCTTCAATGCTGCTGAAGTTGAGCTCATAATCCACGGAAGAAGCGTACACCCGGGCGATGCCAAGGGCAAGATGCTCAACGCATCACTTATCGCTTACGAGTTCCAGTCAATGCTCCCTCAGTTCGACAATCCTATGTATACTGAGAAAAAAGAAGGTTTCTTCCATCTCACTCTCATGAAGGGAACCTGTGAGAAGGCTGTAGCTTATTACATCATCCGTGATCATGACAAGAAGAAATTTACTGAGCGCAAAAAGCTTGTAGAAAAAATCGTAAAATTCCTTAATGACAAGTATGGCGCCGGTACAGTAGAGCTGACAATGGAAGATAGCTACTACAACATGATCGAGAAGCTGAAACCGCATATGCATCTTATAGACAATGCCCGTAAAGCAATGGAACAGGCAGGAGTTACAAGCATTGAGAATCCTATAAGAGGTGGTACAGACGGAGCTATGTTGTCATTTAAAGGTTTGCCATGTCCTAACCTTTGCACAGGTGGTTACAATTATCATGGCAAGTATGAGTACGCTTCAGTACAGGAGATGTACAAGACTGTGGAGATCCTTGAGAATCTCGCACAGATTTATGGTAGTTATAAAGGATAATAGTAATGAATAAAGATTTAAACAAAGTTAATGATCTAAACCAGAATAGTGAACCTGTTAAGGATGCTGATGCAGAGGGTGCAGTATCAATAGAGGGCAGCAATTTATATGAAGTTGATGACAAGATGGAAGCGCTCATTGAGGCAGCAGATCTTGATGGCAAGGTGCCGGAGGCTGAGCCCCAGAGACAGTACTATTTTATCAAAAAAGCACGACGTTATGTGGACGAGCTTGCCAAGGAGATTGGCAGAAGGCCACGTGCCTGCAGTGTTGCTTTTGGATGCCAGATGAATGCCCGTGACTCAGAGAAGATCCTCGGAGTTTTGAAGGCTGTAGGCTATGAAGAGACTGAATCTGAGAAGGCCGAATTCGTGATCTACAATACATGTACAGTTCGTGACAATGCTGATCAGCGTGTATATGGCCGTCTTGGATATGCAGGAAGTCTTAAGAAAAAGAATCCTCACATGAGGATAGGTGTCTGCGGCTGCATGATGCAGGAGCAGGTTGCCGTTGATAAGATCAGGAAGAGCTATCGTCAGGTTGATCTTATATTCGGTACACATAATCTGTTTAAGTTTGCAGAACTTTTGTGCTCTATGTTTGAATCTGACAGGATGATCATAGATATCTGGAAAGAGACCAATGAAATAGTTGAAGACCTTCCTGTTGCAAGAAAGTATCCGTTTAAATCAGGCGTTAATATCACATTTGGATGCGACAATTTCTGCACTTATTGCATAGTTCCTTATGTAAGAGGACGTGAGAGAAGCAGAGACCCCAAGGATATCGTAAGAGAAGTTGAAAGGCTTGCAGCAGACGGCGTTAAGGAGGTTATGCTTCTTGGTCAGAATGTTAACTCTTACGGAACAGGACTTCCTGAAGATAAGAAGATATCTTTTGCTAAGCTCCTTGAAGAAGTGTGCAAAGTTGAGGGCATCGAGAGAGTCAGGTTCATGACACCACATCCCAAGGATCTGTCACAGGATCTTATAGATGTGATCAAGAATAATCCTAAAGTCGCAAGGCATATCCATCTGCCTCTTCAGTCTGGAAGTACAGAGATCCTTAGAAGGATGAACAGAAAGTATACAAGGGAGCAGTATCTTGAACTTGCTTTAAGAATAAGGCGTGAGATCCCTGATGCTGCAATCACTACAGATATCATCGTAGGCTTCCCTGGTGAAACCAATGAAGATGTAGATGATACAATTGATATAGTCAAGCAGGTAAAGTATGACAACGCATTTACTTTCATCTATTCAAAGCGTACAGGTACTCCTGCAGCTACATTTGAAACAAAGCTTTCTGATGAGGAAGTAAAGCATAACTTTGACAGGCTCTTAAAGGTTGTACAGGAAACAGCGCATGCTCAGTCAGCGCGCTTTAATGATACTGATCAAAGAGTCCTTGTTGAGTCACTCAATGAGCAGGACGAGACTCTTGTAACGGGTCGTATGTCCAATAATACTCTGGTTCACTTCAAGGGCGGAGAGGAACTGATAGGTCAGTTTGTTGACGTACATCTTGATGAATGCAAAGGATTTTATTTCATAGGACATATGATCTAAAATATTACAAAAGAGTATCTGATCATTTTGTATAGTATTAGTATTAAAAATATGCAATAAGTAACAATAAACGGAGGAGTACTTTTGGATACAAAAGTAGTAACAACGGGGACAAGCGAAACATTTGCATCAAAACCCGATATTACCAAAGTTTCACCTATGATGCAGCACTATCTAAAGACAAAAGAGGAGAATCCCGGATGCCTTCTTTTTTACAGACTGGGAGACTTCTATGAGATGTTCTTTGAAGATGCTGAGATAGTCAGCAGGGAGCTTGAGCTCACACTTACAGGTAAGGCCTGCGGTCTTCCTGAAAGAGCTCCCATGTGCGGAATACCTTATCATGCGGTTGATTCTTATCTTACAAGACTTGTTAAGAACGGACACAAAGTTGCTATATGCGAGCAGGTAGAAGACCCTAAACAGGCCAAAGGCATTGTCAAAAGAGATGTTATAAGAGTTGTAACTCCCGGAACCAATATAGATGCCCAGTCTCTTGAAGAGACTCAGAACAACTACATAATGTGCCTGTACTATGGCTGTGATGTTACAGGAATAGCTATCTGCGACGTATCAACAGGTGATTTCTATCTTACAGAAGCAGGTAAGATAAGAAGCGTTCTTGATGAGATCGCAAAGTATCAGCCTTCGGAGATCATCTGTAACGAAGCTTTTGTTATGAGCGGAGTCAGTCTTGAAGATTTAAAGAGCAGGATGGGTATCACTATTTATCCTCTTGATGCCAGATATTTTGACGAGGATGCAGGACATAAAGCCATAATGAAGCAGTTCCACGTAAGCTCGCTTATTGGACTTGGAATAGATGATTTTAAGGTTGGAACAATTGCTGCAGGCGCTATGATCCAGTATCTTTTGGAGATGGCCAAGTCTGATCTGTCCAATATAACTCATATATCTCCATACCTTACAAGTAAGTATATGCTCCTTGATACATCCACAAGACGTAACTTAGAGCTTACAGAGACTCTTCGTGACAAGCAAAAAAGAGGAACGCTTCTCTGGGTACTTGATAAGACTAAGACTGCTATGGGTGCCAGAATGCTTCGAAGCTTCATAGAGCAGCCTCTTATAGATATCGAAGAGATGAAGGCAAGGCAGGATGCTGTTGATGCCCTTTGTGGCAATGCTGTATCCAGGGATGAAATAAGAGAATATCTGTCTCCTGTCTATGACCTTGAAAGGATAATGAGCCGTATAAGCTATAAGACAGCTAACCCTCGTGACCTTCTGTCCTTCAGAAATTCTATAAGAATGCTTCCTGCTATACGTATAGCTCTTGAAGATATGAAGGGCAATAAGGAACTTGACAGGATCTATAGTGAGATCGATGAGCTTAAGGATATATATGAGCTTATAGACTCAGCTATAGTGGAAGAGCCTCCTCTTACTATTAGAGAAGGCGGTATGATCAAAGACGGATATAACAGTGATATAGATCATTTCAGGCAGGCTCGTTCCAATGGTAAACAGTGGCTTGCCGAGCTTGAATCCAAGGTCAAAGAAGAAACAGGTATCAAGAACCTTCGTATCAAGTACAGTAACGTGTTCGGCTATGCCTTTGAAGTTACAAACTCCTTTAAGGATCTGGTGCCTGATACTTTTACAAGAAAACAGACTCTTGCCAACTGCGAGCGTTATACAACACCTGAGCTCAAAGAGCTTGAGGACACTATCCTTAATGCAGAAGATAAATTAAACGGACTTGAGTACGATGTTTTCTGTGAGGTAAGAGACAGTGTGTGCGCACAGATACAGAGGATACAGCGTACAGCCAAGGCTATAGCAGCGCTTGATGTATATGCTTCTCTTTCTTATGTTGCTGAAAGAAATCATTATGTTAAACCGCTTCTGTCTGAGAATGGAACTATCCGTATCAAGGAAGGAAGACATCCTGTTGTAGAGGCTATGATGGATCGAACAGATCTTTTCATATCCAATGATACATTCCTAGATAACAAGAAGCACCTTATATCCATCATCACAGGTCCCAACATGGCAGGTAAGTCCACTTATATGAGACAGACTGCTCTTATAGTACTGATGGCACAGATAGGAAGTTTTGTACCTGCTACAAGTGCTGAAATAGGTATAGTTGACAGGATATTTACAAGAGTAGGAGCAAGTGATGATCTTGGAAGCGGCCAGTCAACATTTATGGTTGAGATGAATGAGGTTGCCAATATCCTTAGAAATGCTACTAGTAAGAGCCTTCTCATTCTGGATGAGATAGGACGAGGAACATCAACTTATGACGGACTATCCATTGCATGGGCTGTTATAGAGCACATTGCAAACAGGAAGTATCTTGGAGCCAAGACTTTGTTTGCAACTCATTATCATGAACTTACAGAACTTGAAGGCAAGCTTGATTCTGTGAGGAACTACTGCATTGCTGTTAAGGAAAAAGGTGATGATATAGTATTTCTTCGAAAGATAATAAAGGGCGGAGCTGACAAGAGTTATGGTATCGAAGTTGCAAGACTTGCAGGAATACCTGCCATGGTAACTGACAGAGCCAAGCAGATATGTTCTGAGCTTGTGGACAGTGATATAACTGAGAAAGTTCAGGAGATAGCAGCTCTTACAGATGAGAAGCCTTCTAAGAAGTCTGCTGCAAAGCATTACGATCAGGTTGATCTCAACCAGATGTCACTGTTTGAGAGTGTAAGTGATGAAGATATCCTAAGGGAACTTGAGGAGATCGATATCACCAACATGACACCAATGGATGCACTTAATACACTTTATAAACTTCAAAGCGATCTCAAGAATCGCTGGAAGGGCAATGTAAGCTAGTTTGGGGACTTATGTGTAAAAAAGGAGGGCTATATGGCGCAGATTAATATACTTGATAAAAATACCATAGATCAGATAGCTGCAGGTGAAGTTGTAGAGAGGCCTTCCAGCGTAGTTAAAGAGCTCGTGGAAAATGCCATGGACGCTGGCGCAAAAGCTATAACCGTCGAGATTCAGGGCGGAGGCATCGATCTTATCAGGATCACTGACAATGGCAGCGGGATAGAAAGAAGCGAAGTCAAAAAAGCTTTCCTTAGACATGCTACCAGTAAGCTTTCAAATATCGGAGATCTTTTTAGCCTTAGAACACTTGGTTTTAGGGGTGAAGCACTTTCAAGTATATCTGCCATAGCTCAGGTCGAGATGGTTACAAAGACTGCAGACAGCCTTACCGGAATCCGTTATACAGTTAATGGAGGACAGGAAGGCGAACTTGAAGAAGTCGGAGCACCTAACGGAACTACGATCATAGTTCGTAACCTTTTTTATAATACTCCTGCGAGAAAGAAGTTCTTAAAATCCCCAAGAACAGAAGGAAGCTATGTGGCAGATCTTATAGAGCATCTTGCTATGGACAATCCCGATGTATCTTTTCACTTTATCAATAATAAAGATGACCGTTTTCATACATCAGGCAACGGCGATCTTAAGGAGCTTATCTACAGGATCTACGGAAGAGATGTGTCCATGGCTCTTGTTCCGATAAAGTGTGAAGCAGACGGAATACAGCTTGAAGGCTATCTTGGAGAGCCGACTCTTAACAGATCCAACAGAGGCTTTGAGAACTTTTTTGTTAATGGTAGATATATTAAGGATCATATGATATCACTGGCGATCGAAGAGGGATACAAGCAGTATCTCATGCAGCACAAGTTCCCTTTTTGTGTACTTCATATAGTGATGGATCCTGATCTTATCGATGTCAATGTTCATCCATCCAAGATGGAGGTTAAGTTCCAGAATCAGCACACTCTTTTTGAATTCATAAGGATTAATGTGGAGCAGGTATTAAGGTCCCACGAGATGATTCCGGAAGCTCTTCGCGATGAGCAGGAAGATCTGAGGGCTGCAGCACTTGAAGCCAAAGCTAAGGCCAAGAGACTGGAAGCAATGAGACAAGAGGCCGGGGTACATGATCTTCAAGAACGTGAAGCTCAAGGACATGAAGTTCAAAATAGCAAAGTTCAAAGTCAGGTAGTTCAGGTTCAAGATGATCAAGGACAAAAAGATCAAGGAAGACAGGATACTCCTGGAGATAAAGATCAGGGTGTTTTGGCCGGTCCTATGACAGGGAGCTTTCATGGCGAGTTTTCACAAAACGGCAAACAGATAGGTGCTAATATCTTCATGAATGAGAGTCGTGAGGATCCGGTATCTACGCCCAAAAAGTCCAAAAACCTTGTGACTTTTATTGATGACTCGGATGAGGATTCGGCTGCAGTGCCTGTTTCATCAGGTGACAAGGATGCATCTGTAAGCCTGGAAGAAAAAAGCGCTTCTGCATCAGACAAGGATGCGCGTCAAAATCATGTAGAGCCTTTTGAAGCTTCAAGGTATGAGAGACTTCACAAGGAAGATATAAAGCCTGTATATATAAGTGATGTTGCAAAGGTTCCTGTCAGAGTTACAGATAATGATAAAAATCCTATCTGGTCGACTCATAAGACAGAGAATCCTGAGCAGATCAAGTCCAATGAGAATCTGGTTCATAAAATCTTAGGAGACCCTGTCAAAAAGCCAGAAGATTATGAATCACCTATAATCAAAAAGTCTGAGACCACCATTATCGAAAAGCCTGTACAGATGGAACTTTTTGATACCAAGATGCTGACTAAAGAAAATAGACGTCAGTATCACATAGTAGGTCAGATCTTTGATACATACTGGATCCTTGAGTTCAAGGACAAGATCTACATGGTAGATCAGCATGCAGCTCATGAGAAGGTCAATTTCGAGCGCATGATGGCCAGATTTAAGAATAAAACCATGACATCACAGCTTATGGAGCCGCCTGTTATCATGACCTTTAGCTCTCAGGAGGAGGAGATGTTCCTGTCCTTCAGAGAATACTTCGAAAATCTTGGCTTTCAGGTAGATGAATTTGGAGGCAAGGAGTATGCAATGCGTGCGGTACCACAGGATCTGTTTGGGTGTACCAACGCAAGGGAGATGTTCATGCAGATCCTTGACGAGCTGACACATGATTCAGGTCACAGAGAACCTGACGTAGTCTATTACAAGATTGCCAGTATGGCCTGCAAGGCTTCTGTCAAGGGCAATACCAGGATGTCTGTAGAAGAGATGGAAGAACTTATCGATGAGCTTCTGACCCTGGATAATCCTTATAACTGCCCGCACGGAAGACCTACGATCATCTCTATGAGTAAGTATGAGATCGAGAAGAGATTTAAGAGAATAATAGAGTAAAGACTTAATAAGAAGGTATATGAACAAACTAATAATTCTTACCGGACCTACAGCAGTAGGCAAATCAAAACTATCTATAGAACTAGCCAGAAAAGTCGGCGGAGAGATAATCTCCGCTGATTCTATGCAGGTTTACAAATACATGGATATCGGAACCGACAAGATAAAAAAGGAGAATATGGGTGGTGTGCCACATCACCTTATAGATATCCTTGAACCTACACAGGAGTTCAATGTAGTCCTTTTCCAGAAGCTTGTCAAAGAAGCCATGGAGGGAATCTATCACAGAGGCCATATCCCGATTCTTGTAGGAGGCACAGGTTTCTATATTCAGGCAATCCTGTATGATATAGACTTCACATCAACAGATGCTGATATGTCATACAGACATGGTCTTGAAGAGATAGCTAAGGTTAAGGGCGGTGAAGTTCTTCATCAAAGGCTTGAGCTTGTAGATCCCGAGTCCGCAAAGGCTATCCCTGCAGGCAATGTCAAGAGAGTCATAAGAGCGCTTGAATATTATGAAAAGACTGGTCGCAAGATCTCTGATCATAATAAGGAGCAGCACGAGAAGACTTCTCCTTATGACTTTAGATATTTTGTCCTGACAGATCATAGAGAAGTTCTCTATGAAAGAATTGATAAACGCGTTGACAAGATGATAGAAGATGGCCTTTTAGGTGAGTGCCAAAAGTTAATGACTATGGGAATAGAGCCATCTATGACTTCCATGCAGGGACTTGGATATCGCGAGATGATGGGATATATAAACGGAGAATATGATCTGGAACGCGCTATATATCTTATTAAGCGTAATACAAGACATTTTGCCAAGAGGCAGCTTACATGGTTTAGAAGAGAGAAAGATGTAATCTGGGTTGACAAGTCAGAGTATAATAGAGAAGATGCTCAGGTTCTTGATGCAATTCTTGCAAAGATCTGAAAATCTATCTGCCCGGGAGGTCTATCGACTGATAAGAATACTCGGGTGTTAAGTTAAAAGTAATCATAGGTATGCTATTTGAAAGGAAGAAGTATATAAATGGCAGATTTTAACAGACAGGAGATGTACGCACAGCTTGGCATTTCCAAAGAAGTATATGAATATGGTGAAGCTATAGAACAGGATCTTAAAGCCCGTTTTGCCAGAATAGATGAAATAGCTGAATATAACCAGCTCAAAGTTGTAAAAGCAATGCAGGAAGCTAAAGTTCAGGAAGCATGCCTTCTCGGAACAACAGGTTATGGATATAACGATATAGGAAGAGATACTCTTGAAGAGGTATATGCACATATTTTCCACACAGAGGATGCACTTGTACGTCCTCAGATAACTTGCGGAACACATGCCCTTGCTCTGGCTCTTATGAGTAACCTTCGCCCCAGCGATGAGCTTTTATCACCTGTTGGTAAGCCTTATGATACTCTTGAAGAGGTTATAGGCATAAGACCTTCAAAGGGATCACTTGCAGAGTACGGTGTAACATATAAGCAGGTGGATCTTTTACCTGACGGCGGATTTGATTATGACAGTATCAGGGCTTCTATCAATGACAAAACAAAGCTTGTTACAATCCAAAGATCCAAGGGATACCAGACAAGACCTACTCTTTCTGTAGAGAGAATAGGAGAGCTTATCTCTTTTATCAAAGAAATAAAGCCTTCAATTATCTGCATGGTCGATAACTGCTATGGAGAATTCGTGGAGACTATTGAGCCTTCAGATGTAGGTGCAGACATGGTTGTAGGATCGCTTATCAAGAACCCCGGCGGCGGACTTGCTCCTATTGGCGGATATATTGCCGGTAAGAAAGAGTGTGTTGAAAATGCTGCTTACAGACTTACAAGTCCCGGACTTGGTAAAGAAGTTGGCGCTTCTCTTGGAATACTCACTCAGTTCTATCAGGGACTTTTTTTGGCTCCTACAGTAACTGCAAGTGCTTTAAAGGGTGCTATATTTGCAGCTAACCTCTATGAGAGATTTGGTTTTGGCGTTCTTCCAAACGGCTCCGAAGATCGTTTTGATATTATACAGTCCATTACATTTGGTAAGCCTGAAGGTGTTATCGCTTTCTGTGAAGGCGTTCAGAGCGCAGCACCTGTTGACAGCTTCGTGACACCGGAACCTTGGGATATGCCGGGATATGACAGCCAGGTTATCATGGCAGCAGGAGCTTTTGTATCAGGATCATCGATCGAGCTGTCAGCTGACGGACCTATTGCTCCTCCTTATGCAGTATATTTTCAGGGAGGACTTACATATCCTCATGCAAGATTTGGTATTTTAAAAACAGTTCAGTATATGCTTGATAAAGGGCTTATTACTAAGCAGCAGCTTTTATAACAGGCTCTAAAACCGCATGACTACTGCTTTTGCGATTTTTTTGCCCAAGAATGTATACATAAAAATTATTTTGTAGTAAAATTATTATGCTTTCTACTGCCCGGAGAGGCTCTATTGCTTGCAGGAGGAAGCATGAATAATAAAGGCAGGTCCCTTAGTCTTAAACTTCGAGACGGGACAGCAGTCAAAGAAGACCTTCCATTTGAGAAATTCCTAAAATACGGTCCGCAGGCACTTACTGATTCCGAACTTCTTGCGATCATAGTAAGATGTGGTACTAAGGATCATGATCCTATGCAGATAGGGCAGCAGATCCTGACAAGATGCAGACAATACGAAACAGGAATAGGCGGGCTCTATCAATTATCGGTTGATGAGCTTATGAAAATAGACGGTCTTGGACAGGTCAAGGCAGTGCAGATCAAGTGCATCGCAGAACTGTCACTTAGAATAAGCCGCAGCAGGAAAAGTGATGTTGTTACTTTTCAAAGCTCTGAAGATATTGCAAGATATTATATGGAGCTGCTTCGGCACAAAGATCAGGAACATGTGATCCTGATCGCTCTAGATGCGCGGATGCGCCTTATATGTGACAAGACATTGTACATAGGTACGGTATCGTCTTGTAGGATAAGTGCCAGGGATATATTCAGGCAGGCGCTTATGACAGGGGCAGCGCAGATAGCACTTCTTCACAATCATCCCAGCGGTAATCCGCTTCCATCAGATGCGGACATTGAGATGACCAGAAGAATACTGGAATTGGGACATATCATGGAGATACCTGTCTATGATCACATAATAATAGGTGACAGGCAGTATTCCAGTTTGAATGAAGTCTTAAACAGAAATTGACACAGAATTAAAGAAATGCTCAGCACAATTGATTTTCAGGAGGTCCACATTGAATAACGCTTTCGGTATCGATCTTGGTACTAGCACTATCAAGATTTATAACAAATCAACAGATTCTACTCTTGTTCAGAAGAACATGATCGCTATTCAGAACAAGACAACAGTTCTTGCATACGGTGATGAAGCCTACGATATGTATGAGAAGGCTCCAAGCAATATCAAGGTTACATACCCTCTCAATAACGGTGTTATTGCAGACATCAAGAATATGGAGATGCTTGTCAAGCTCTTTGTTACAGATGATATGAAGGGTGGTCTCAAGCCGGCAGATTACTATATTGCAATTCCTTATGACATCACAGAAGTTGAGAAGAGAGCATTTATCGATCTTATCAGAGATTCTAATGTTAAGTCCAAGAAGGTCAATGTAGTATACAAGGCTATTGCAGACGGACTTGGAATGGACGTAGATGTTAAGAATTCCAACGGTGTTCTTGTAGTTAACGTAGGTTATGATACAACTGAGATATCAGTTCTGTCACTTGGAGGAATAGTTCTTAGTAAGCTTATCAAGGTTGGCGGACGTAAGTTCGACGAATCCATAAGAAGTGCAATACGTAAGGAATACAGCCTTATCATTGGATCTAAGACTGCAGAGAGCGTTAAGATCGATCTTCGCGAACTTGAAAAAGAAGGAAAGCCGGCTATTGTATACGGAAGAGATATTGTAACAGGTCTTCCTATAGAGCGTGAGATTCCTACTGATATTGTAAATAATGCACTTGTTGAGAACTTCGATACTATTCTTGATAATGTAAAAGCAACTCTTGAGAGAACTCCTCCGGAACTTGCTGCAGATATTTACAAGCATGGCCTCTATCTTACAGGCGGAGCTTCACAGGTTTGCCACCTTGCACAGAGGATCAGTAACGGTTGTGGACTTAATGTTAATATATCCGAAGAGCCGGTTGAATCCGTAACTCTTGGTCTTTCAAAAATAATCAAGGATGATCAGTACAAATCACTTGCTACGCTGAAGGAATGAGTAAATGAGTCCTGTGATAAAGAGAGGAGGAGATAAGTTTACCATCCCCGGTAAGTATCTCCTCTTTATTTTAACAATAGTGGCTGTCGCATTGATGGTCATAACACTTACAACAAGTCTTTTTTCCGGAATTGCCAATACGATTGCCGGATTTGTTGTGGTGCCTTTTCAAAGGGGAATAACAACTGCAGGTACATGGCTTATAAGTGAAGCTGACAAGCTTGAGACCATAGAAAGGCTTCAGTCTGAGAATGATGAGCTTCAGGCGCGTGTAGACCAGCTTACAGAAGAGAATATGCAGCTGACTCAGGACAAGTATGAGCTCAATACTTTAAGGCAGCTTTATGAGCTTGATGCTCAGTATGAGTCTTATGAGAAGGTTGGTGCACATGTAATAGCCAAGGATTCAGGTAACTGGTTCTATAGCTTTATCATTGATAAAGGTCTGGATGATGGACTTGCTATTGATATGAATATCATAGCCGGTGGCGGCCTTGTTGGCAGGATCACATCTATTGGACCGGACTGGGCCAAGGTTACAACCATTATTGCGGATAATTTTTCTGTAAGTGGAATGGTTCTATCAACCTCAGATAATCTGATAGTAACAGGTAATCTTGAATCTTATGAAAAGGGCGTTATCTCTTTTTCTAAGCTTCAGGACAGTGCTGATGTTGTTGTAATAGGTGATAAGGTAGTAACATCCAATATTTCAGATAAATATCTTCCTGAAATACTCATAGGATACATAACTACTATAGAATCGGATTCCAATAACCTTACAAAGTCGGGAACACTTACACCTGCGGTTGACTTCGAGCATCTTGATGAGGTGCTTGTTATAACTACTCTCAAGCAGACGGTTGAAGAATAAGATATTCAACACTTATTTTCGACTAAGCCTAGAGGTTAATAATGCGTAAATTCTTAGTTACTTTGATAATGATAATTACATGCTTTGTTCTGCAGACAGCTGTATTTAGATATTTTGCTTTTGGCGGGACAGTTCCGAACTGCCTTATGATCATTACTTGTTCAAGTGGTATCATGAGGGGAGAGAAGCATGGACTTTTAGCCGGTTTTATAGCCGGTCTTCTTGTGGACATATTTTTTGCTGATTTTATCGGTTTATATGCAATTCTCTACATGTATGCCGGATTCTTTGCCGGCCTGTTTCATAAGATCTTTTTTCCGGAGAATATAATACTGCCGCTCACACTTATAATCGTGGGTGATTTTATGTATCAGTTTTTGTGCTATGTGCTGATGTTCCTTCTTCGTGCGAAGTTCGATATCAGTTATTATATGGCTCACCAGATCATTCCGGAAGTTGTATATACTGCGATCATAGCTTTGTTACTGTATCCGGTTATACTAAAAGTAAATACCAAGTTAGATGACATAATCCAAAGGAGTGCTACTAAGTTTGTTTGATGATGTAAAAGAAGCAGTTCTCAAATTTATCACTTCAAGATTCACAGTTATCGCGCTGGTCATGATACTGGCAGCGAGCGGTATTTTGTACCGCCTTTTTGAACTGCAGATAATTAATGGTGAATCATATCTTGAATCTTTCCAATTACGAATAGAGAAGACCAAGGACATTCAGGCAACCCGTGGTAATATCTATGATCGTAACGGTAACCTTCTTGCTTATAACGAACTTGCCAACAATGTTGTAATAGAAGACGTCTATGAATCTGATTCCCTAAGAGATGAGAATATCAACGAAACGATCAACAAGGTCATAGACATAGTTGAGAGTAACGGTGATACTGTAGTCAATGATCTTAGTATACAGTTGGATGAAAACGGTGATTTTGAATATACTGTAGAAGGAACAACACTTCTTAGATTCCTTGCGGATATCTATGGTCATACTACTATTGACCAGCTTGCTTATGAGGAGAGAACTGCAACTCCCGATGAAGTTATGGAGTATCTTGGCAAGAAATTTGAGATAGGAGCGCTTACTGATCCTGAGGACAAGAAGAGTTTTGAAGCAGGATACGGATATACCAATGACAGGTTCCTTAAAGTTGTAACGCTCAGATATTATATGAGTCTTAATTCCTACCAAAAGTATATTGATACTACTATTGCAGAAGCTGTATCTGATCAGACTGTTTCTGATATCATGGAGAACAGTGACGTACTTCTTGGTGTAAGTATAGAAGAAAATACTGCCAGAAAGTATGTTGATGCGGAGTACTTTGCGCTGATCTTGGGATACACTGGTAAAGTGTCATCTACGGAACTTGCTCAGCTTCAGGCTGATTATCCGGATATGGACTACGATTCCAGTGATACAGTAGGTAAGTCGGGTATAGAACAGGCCATGGAATCAACGCTTCAGGGTACCAAGGGTTCTGAGACTGTATATGTTGATACAGTGGGTCAGGTACTTGAGACTACCAATTATGTCGAGCCAAGGTCGGGTAATGATGTATACCTTACTATCGACAAGAACTTGCAGGAAGCCTGCTATGATATTCTTGAATCAAGACTTGCAGGTATCCTTGTTAATAAGATTGTCAATGCCAAGACTGTAAGCACAACGGTCAAGACTTCAGATCTTAAGATCGCTGTTTATGATGTTTATTTCAAACTCTTTGAAAACTCTGTTATTGATACAACTCATTTCACTGAGGATGATGCAAAGGAAACAGAACTTAAAGTACTTTCGGTATTTAACAGTAAGCAGGAAGCAGTACTTGAAGGCCTTAGAAGCGAGCTTATGGAGAAACAGACACCATATAATGAGCTTTCGCTTGAATACAAGAATTATGAGACCTATATCACTACAATACTTCGTGATAATAACGTCCTTGTAAATGAAGATACTGAAGATGATACTTATATAACTTATACCAAGGATGAGAGTATTTCTTTGTATGAGTATCTGCATTATGCAATAGCCCAGAACTGGATAGATATCACCAAGCTTAGTCTTGACAGCCAGTATACGGATTCCGAAGAAATATACGAACACATAGTTTCTTATATAACCGGTAAACTTGGAAATGATCTTACATTTAGTAAGATGCTCTATCGATACATCCTTGAAGATGATCTTATCTCAGGAAGAGATTGCTGCAACGTACTTCTGGAGCAGGGCATAGTAAAACTTGAAGACAGCGAATTAAAATCCTGGAATGCAGGTAATGAATCTGCATATACTTTTATCATTAATCGTATAAATAATCTTGAGCTTACACCTGCGCAGCTTAACCTTGATCCATGTTCAGGATCCATCGTTATTACTGATGTTAATACAGGTGATGTGCTTGCCCTTGTATCATATCCGGGATATGACAATAACAGAATGGCCAATGGTGTTGATGCTGAGTATTATGCAAAGCTTCGTGCAGATCTTTCTACTCCTCTTTATAATTATGCAACTCAGCAGAGGACTGCTCCTGGTTCGACATTTAAACCGCTTTCTGCAACAGCAGGGCTTATGGAAGGTGTTATATCAACAACCTCCAGCATCAGATGTACAGGTACTTTTGATAAATTTACCAATGGTCCTCACTGTTGGATATATCCGAGTTCGCATGGTGAACTTACTGTTGCCGGTGGTATTACTAATTCATGTAACTGCTTTTTCTATGAAGTTGGATACAGACTTGGAAGTGAGAATGGAACCTACAATTCTGATAAGGGTCTTGAAATTCTCAGAGAGTACTGCGATATGTATGGTCTTACAGAAAAGAGCGGAATCGAGATAGAAGAAAGTGCTCCTATCGTATCTACCCAGGATGCGGTCAGATCTGCTATCGGTCAGGGTACAAACTCATTTACAACGGTTCAGCTTGCCCGCTATATTACAACAGTTGCTAATTCCGGAACTTGCTTCAACCTGACTCTTATAGATAAGACTACAGATTCTAACGGCAATCTTCTCCAGGAGTATTCTGCTACTGTAAGAAATACAGTTGATCTGCCCTCGAGCTACTGGGATGCAATTCACTCAGGTATGAGAGGCGTTGTTGAGAAAAGAAGTGATTATTCTGATCTTAACGTTCAGGTAGCAGGTAAGACAGGTACAGCGCAGGAGAGAAGTGATAGAGCTAACCACGCTCTGTTTGTAAGCTATGCTCCTTACAATAATCCGGAGATTTCTATCACAACGCGAGTGGCCTTTGGTTATACATCAAGTTATGCTGCACAGATAACACGTGATGTATATGATTATTATTACAATGTAGATGCAAGAGAAGAGCTTCTTGATGGTTCTGCTCAGTCCCTTGAAGGCGGCGGAACAGGAGATTGATTCTTTTGGACCTTGTCTCTTGTAAAGAAAGACAGTTATGAAAAAAATCTTAGAATTTTTAAAACGCTATAAGTTAAGAAACTATGATTTCATCCTGATATTTCTGGTTGTATCCCTCTCTATTGTAGGTGTGGTTGCAGTTAGTTCTTCGGATGTATCATTGCAGAACAAACAGATAACAGGTGTAGTCCTTGGATGTATCGTGATGATAATAGTGTCACTTCTTGATTATTCCAAGCTCCTGAATTTCTACTGGGCTTATTATATACTTGCCGTCCTTCTGCTTCTGGGAGTTCTGGTATTTGGTAGTGATTCGCATGGTGCTCAAAGATGGCTTGAGATTGCAGGAATTACATTCCAGCCTTCAGAGATATCCAAGATACTTATAATTCTTTTCTATGCAAAGTTTATAATGGTCAATCAAAAGAAGGTCAAGACTATGGGATTTTTGTTTTCTGCCATAGGACTCCTTATACCGCCAATTCTTTTGATATTAAAAGAGCCTGACCTTTCTACTACGATCATGCTATGTACTATTTTTGTCATGATACTATTCGTAGGTGGAATAAGCTGGAAACTTGTAGCAGGAGTTCTTTTGGCGGGTATTCCTTCTGCGGCACTTATTTTCTATCTGGCGCTTTTGGAAGACAGCCCTATTCTCAAGTCTTATCAGCAGGAACGTATTCTGGCATGGCTTCATCCTGAAGACTTCGCTGATACAACAGCTTATCAGACCATGAACTCAATGATGGCTATAGGTTCAGGCCAGCTTCAGGGTAAGGGATATGATACTAATGAGATAAGCTCTGTACTTAACAGCGGATATATATCAGAATCGAGTACAGACTTCATCTTTACGGTTATAGGAGAAGAGTTTGGCTTTATAGGATCTTGCATCGTAGTCTTTTTACTTGTAGCGATCACTATAAAATGTCTTATAACTGCAGCAAGAGCCAAGGATATTGCTGGTTCTGTCATTGCTACAGGAATGGCAGTGTGGATTGGATTCCAGGGACTTCTTAATATTGGAGTTGCCACAGGAGCGCTTCCCAATACTGGTATCCCTTTGCCGCTGGTAAGCTCTGGTCTTACATCTATTGTATCCGTGTATATAGGAGTCGGATTTGTTCTTAATGTCGGACTTCAGCAGCTTAGAAAGTCTTACTGACCAAGTATTTTACCTGTTGAAGTTCTAAGATATGATAACAGATATTCAAAAGAGACAATTTGAATATCGGGAACATAATTATATATAAAAATATAGTTTAGCTGCATCAACATTTTGTTGATAGCATAAATAGACATAATTGTATCAAATTTATTAATAACAATACATTTTTGTGTTATAATGAATTTATGTATGGCAACGGAGGTTTTTAGTAATGAATATTGCACTGATCGCTCATGATGCGAAAAAGAAGCTTATGCAGAACTTTTGCATAGCATATAGGGGGATTTTAAGTCGTAATGATCTTTTTGCAACAGGAACAACTGGACGTCTTATAGAAGAAGTTACTAATCTTAGCGTGCACAAGTTCCTTGCAGGACATCTTGGAGGAGAACAGCAGATAGGAGCAGCGATCGAACATAATGAGATCGACCTTGTTATTTTCCTGCGTGATCCGCTTACACAGAAGTCACATGAACCGGATGTAAGCAATGTTATGCGCCTTTGTGACGTTCATAATATCCCTTTAGCCACTAATCTCGCATCAGCTGAGTTGTTGATCAAATCACTTGACAGAGGAGATTTAGAGTGGCGTGAAATGTATAAATAAAAGACTTATTACCTTTGTAACAGCTCTTTTATCCATAGTATCACTTAGTGCCTGTGGATCATCGTCATATGCTATCCCGTATTCTCCGGATAGCATTTACACATCCATTTCTTCCGATATGGTTGATACCTTTGCTTCTGATCTGTGTGTAGTCGGTTCCGATATTACAGACGGTAGCATTAGTATGTCTAAGAATTCGTGTGCAGGTCTTTTTGACCTGAACAAGAGAGAGACGTTGTTCGCTCTCAATGTCAATGAGCAGGTTGATCCTGCATCCCTTACCAAAATTATGACAGCTTTAGTAGCTCTCAAATATGGAAGCCTCGATCAGATATTAACTGCAACCAAAGCAGTTAATATTAACGAAGCAGGTGCACAGCTTATCGGCTTAAAAGAGGGCGATACCATGACGCTTGATCAGGCACTGCATATACTTTTGATATACTCTGCAAATGATGCCGGTATGCTTATTGCAGACAATATCGGAGGTGGCGTCGATGCTTTTGTAGAACTCATGAATGAAGAAGCGAAAGAAATCGGTGCTACTAAGTGCCATTTTACTAATCCTCATGGACTTACGGCTGATGATCACTATGTTACGGCATATGATATGTATCTGATATTCAATGCTGCCATGCAGTATGATGAGTTTCAGGAGATCATTAATATGTCCACTTATTCAACAGTGTATTCCAGAGCTGACGCAAGCACTGTTGAAGTTAATATCAAGTCTACCAACGGATATCTTCGTGGTGACAGGTCTGCTCCGTCAACTATTACGGTCATAGGTGGTAAGACAGGAACGACCAATGCGGCAGGACACTGCCTTATCCTGCTAGCAAAAGATTCTTCGGGTAATCCTTATATTGCAGTTATAATGCGTGCGGAAGACGGCGATACTTTGTATAGCGAGATGACAGCCCTTCTTGAGAAAATAACATCCTAAAAGCATGAACTATTTTGTGTATTTTTTATAGGTTGTCATTTGACTATCATAAAGCTATAATAATTATATGAAAGTTCCACAACAAACTACATACAAGGGAGGTTACGCTTATGGTTCAGCTTATCGTAGGTAGAAAAGGGAAGGGGAAGACCAAATGTCTTTTAGACAAGGTCAATTCTGAAGTTAGGAACATTCTGGGCAACGTCGTATTTCTCGACAAAAACACCAAGCACATGTATGAATTGAATAATAAGGTTCGTATGATCGTAGTTCCTGAGTTCATGGTTGAGACTCCTGAAGAATTTATTGGTTTTATAAGTGGTATTATTTCACAGGACAGAGATCTTCAGCAGGTATATCTTGACAGTTTCCTGTCAATCTCCGGTCTTGAAGACAAAGACATAACTGAGACAGTTTCTAAACTGGACAAGTTAAGCGAAAAATTTGGAATCGATTTTATACTTAGCGTTTCTAAAGATGAAGACGAACTTCCCGAGTCTGTTCGATCTAAGATTGTTATTTCTCTTTAATAACAAAAATATATAAAAAATATACAAGTACAACAAAATATGAATTACTTGTGATTGAATTATCTGAAAAATGAAATACAAATAAATAATAAGCCGCGGCTTAAGGGTGCCGCGGCTTTTTATAAGTAGATTGGAATAAAATGGCCGCAAAGAAGAAAAACAGCAAAATAACAAATATAAATTCCGGCTTTACGCCTGACAGAATCGGTATTTTGATTTTTGCCGTACTTCTGGTGTACATGATCATCAGCATCGTGCAATATATCAAAGCTAAGCATGTAGTAGGCTATGAAGTCATGGAAGGATCCTTATCGCAGAATAATACCTATACTGCGATAGCTCTAAGAGATGAAGAAGTAGTAGAGAATGATACAGCAGGAAGTGTATACTATTTTGCAACAGAAGACAGGAGAGTTGCCAAGGGTGATCTTGTTTATATTGTAGACGAGGCAGATTCTCTGTCTGATATGTCCTCTCTTACCGGAGATGCATCCGCTGTATCTCTTACTGATAAGGACTATGCAGAAATTAAAGAAGATATCGAAGATTTCACCAGTACCTTTAATAAGAACAATTTCAGCAGTGTTTATGATTTTAAGAATAGTATAAATGGTACACTTTCCAAACTTGTGAATACTTCATATCTTAATAATATTGGAGAACTCAGTTCATCAACTCATAACTTTATTTATAGAAATGCTCCTTCAAGTGGTATAGTTCTTTATTCTAAAGACGGCTATGAAGGACTTACACTTCAGGATATGAAGTCGGATCTTTTTGATCAGACAACTTATGAGAAGACTACATTTGGTTCATCAGAAGTTGTAACAGCTGATGCGCCGGTTTATAAACTTGCCAAAAATGAAGATTGGTCTGTTGTAATACAGGTTGATGATCAGGAAACTGCTGATTATCTTATGGATCAGGAATATATTAAAATAAAATTTCTTAAGAATCAGGTAACAGTTTGGGGACAGGTCAGCACGTATACCAATTCTAAAGGTGAGATATTTGTCCAGTTCTCTTTTACCAATTCAATGATCACATTTGCAACAGATAGATTTCTGTCAATAGAGCTGATCATCGAAAACGAGACAGGGCTTAAGATTCCTAATTCTTCTATCATTGAGAAGAACTTCTATGTCATTCCTTCAGAACTTGTGATGGAGACAGCAGAGGGCAATACTGTAGTACAGCGCAAAACTTATCTGGAAGATGGTTCGCAGTCAAGCGAAGATGTAATAGTAAGCATACATAGTCAGGTCGATGATAAGTATTACATAGATCAGGATGCTATTGCCAGTGGAGATATACTTATGTATCCTGCTACAGGAGAGGAATTTACAGTTAGCGAAGTTGCTTCTCTGACAGGTGTTTACAACATCAATAAGGGATATGCGGATTTCAAGCAGATTGAAGTTCTGTACAGCAATGATGAATATTCTATCGTCAAATCAGGTACAGAATACGGTCTGAATGTTTATGACTATATAGCGCTTGATGCAACAAGTGTAACAGACGATGAACTGATATATGACTGATAAGTCATGTTTAGTAATTGTGTATAAATGTTAAGAAAAAGTATAAACTCGTAAACATTGGTATTTAAGCCTTCCTAGGCACTTCTGAATCTAAAATGTTATAAGGGTTGACACATTGCTGTAAAAATTAGATAATAGGTATAGCTTAGGGACATATATTAAGAGTTTTATTTGTGGCTGCTGGTTCTATCACACAGCAGAGTGAGGAGAATAATATGAGCGCAATGGATAAATTTCTGAAAGCCATCAAGCTTAATGACGGTGAAGACGAAGATTACTATGACAACGAAGATGATTACTATGATAAAGGCACAGCAGCATTAAAGACAGCACCAATCGGCAAGGATGATCCTTCAATAGAAGTGCCTGAAGAGAAGCTTAAGAGAAGCAATCCAACGAAACCGATCACATCAATTTCTTCGAGAAAAAAATCTATGACATCATCAGGAATGGAAGTATGTGTAGTTAAACCAACTTCATTTGAAGACGCAAGAGAGATCACAGAGACTCTTCTTTCTAACAGAACAGTAGTTCTTAATCTGGAAGGCCTTGATGTTGATGTTGCGCAGAGAATCATTGATTTTACATCAGGTTCCTGCTTTGCTATCAATGGTAATCTTCAGAAGATTTCCAAGTACATCTTCATAATCACACCATCAAGCGTAGACATCTCAGGAGATTTTCAGGAGATGATCAGCGGATCAATAGGTACAGGTCTTTGATCATAATCTATTGAGATTAAAAGCTAAATAAGGTAAAATCTTTATCAGCAGGCGCATTCATGCTCCTGCTGATATTTTTGAATTATGGATTATTTGTGGAGGAACTATGGGAGAAGTTATTAATGTAACACGTGATGATAAGCCTTGTTATGACATTATGTTCGAGGACAGTTTTAAGAAGCTTTCTAAAGCTGTAGAAGGACTTGGATTTAAAGAAAGACGTATAGCGATCATTACAGATTCAAATGTTGGACCGCTCTATGCTAAGGATGTTGAAAAAGAGCTCAAAAAAGTCGGAAGTCAGGTCTTTGTATATGAGATTCCTGCAGGAGAAGAGCACAAAAATCTTGAGACAGTTAACGGGATATATGGATTCCTTATCTCCAAGCATTTTGACAGACATGACCTCCTTATAGCACTTGGCGGCGGAGTTGTGGGAGATATCACAGGATTTGCTGCATCCAGCTATCTTAGAGGAATTGCCTTCGTGCAGATACCTACAACACTTTTGGCTCAGACTGATTCCAGTGTTGGTGGCAAGACCGGGGTTGACTTTGAAGGTTATAAGAATATGGTTGGAGCATTCTATATGCCAAGACTTGTATATATGAATATCGCAGTTCTTGACACTCTTCCAGGACGTCAGTTTGCATCAGGTTTTGCAGAGGTAATGAAGCACGGACTTATCAAGGATCAGGAGTTCTATTTCTGGCTTATAGAGAACTTGTATGAGATCAATGACAGAGACCATAAGGTACTTGCCAAAATGGTTAGGAAGTCCTGCGAGATTAAACGTGATGTAGTACAAAAAGACCCTACAGAGAAGGGCGAGAGAGCTCTCCTTAATTTCGGACATACAATCGGTCATGCTATAGAAAAGGCAAGAAACTTTGAACTCTATCACGGAGAGTGTGTTGCTCTTGGCTGCATAGCTGCTGCTTATATCTCCATGAAAAAAGGTCTCATTGAAACCGGAACCTGCTATGAGATAAGAGATATGTTTGTTCCTTTTAACCTACCGATCACTGTAGAGGATGTTGATCCTGAAGAAATCGTAAAACTTGTAAAGAGTGATAAGAAAATGGATAATAACTGTATCAAATTCATCCTTCTTAATGACATAGGAGATGCATTCATCGATACTACAGTTACAGATGATGAGATAAGAGAAGCTGTTAAAGAGATTTTGTACTTCGAAAACGGAGATTAAGGCTAATGTATTGATTTGTTTTCATACTTGGTTTATGAATTTATCTACATAGTCGTATAATTAAAAAAATGATGATGTCTATACCTTTTGTATTATTTTTTCAAAAAAGGATTAGATGTTTTCGAACAATAAAACAAGGGGATTATCTTTATATGAAACATATAACCAGAAAGAAGATAACATTTCTTATAGCGGATATTATTGCATTTATAGTGCTGGCTGCACTTGATCAGTTTACTAAATTCCTGGCAGTTGCCAATCTGAAGGACAAGGCTTCTTTTCCTATCATAAGGAATGTACTTGAACTTCAGTATCTTGAGAACAAGGGCGCAGCCTTTGGAATGCTTCAGAATCAGAAAGCCTTCTTCATACTGATAGCTATCCTGATACTCATAATAATCGTATATGTTCTTGCGCTGGTGCCGGATGATATGAAGTACAATGCGCTTCACATCCTTCTGGTAATGATCGGAAGCGGTGCCTGTGGCAATATGATTGATAGATTCAGAACCAACTATGTTGTAGACTTTATATATTTTAAACTGATCAACTTTCCGATATTCAATGTAGCTGATATCTATGTTACTGTATCTACCTTTATACTATTGTTCCTGTTTTTGTTCTACTATAAAGAGAATGATTTTGCATTCCTTAGCTTTAAACAGCAGAAGAAGTTCAGGGAGTTTAAGTAAAGGCCGGAGCCGTTTATGAATTATGACACTTTAAATGATTCAATAGAATTTAATACTGGTACAAGCACTGATAGTAGTGAAGATGCTGCGCTACATGAGGGGCTTTTGGAGGATGAGATCTTAGATGATCAGGATGATGCTGACATTGCAGAAGAATCTGGTCCCGAGAAGCTTTTTGCAGCTACAATAGATGAAAAACTCTCCGGCAAAAGGATTGATAAGGTTCTGTCTCTTCTTTTTCCTGAGCATTCAAGATCGTATCTTAAGAGTCTTATTGTAGATGGCAAGGTCAAGATCAATGATAAGACGGTGTCCAAAGCATCTATAGCAGTAAGTCTTGGCGATAAGATAGAACTTGTAGTACCGCCTCCAAGGGAGCTTGATATTAAGCCTGAGAATATTCCGCTTGATATTCTCTATGAGGATAGTGATGTTCTGGTAGTCAATAAACCTAAGGATATGGTAGTGCATCCGGCGGCAGGTCACTATGAGGGGACTCTTGTCAATGCAGTTATGTATCACTGCGGAGATAATCTCTCCGGTATCAATGGTGTCATGCGTCCCGGTATCGTACACAGGATCGACAAGGATACTACAGGCTCTATTATCATCTGTAAAAATGATAATGCCCATAGGAAGATAGCAGCACAGCTCAAAGAGCATTCTATCAAAAGAGAATATGTAGCTATAGTATACGGGATAATCGAAGAAGACGAAGGCACGGTAGAAGGTACGATAGGAAGACATCCTACGGACCGTAAGAAGATGGCAATAAATGTTCCCGGGGGTAAGAGTGCTGTCACTCATTATAAGGTCATCAAGCGCTTCTATGAGTCCAAGATGACTTATGTTGCGTGTAGACTTGAGACAGGGCGTACTCATCAGATACGAGTTCATATGTCCTCTATAGGGCATCCTCTTCTTGGAGATGAAGTCTATAAGGGCGGCAGGAAGACCAATATCAAGTTAAATGGTCAGTGTCTCCATGCCAGGATACTTGGTTTTATCCATCCTACAACAGGTGAGTATATCGAGACTATGGCACCTCTTCCGGAATATTTTGAGCACCTTTTAAACACACTTAAATAGTTTGAAAATGTTCCATATACAAACCTGAATTGGTGTCGCAAGCTCCATCAATTATGCGACATTAGGTTAGATATAAATGAGTTTGTACGCTTATTATATAGGTGAAATGTTATCATCAAAAAGAGGCAAAGTTGCCTCTTTTTTATTTGTTAACATACTGAATCCCTTATATTCATTGAATTTTGGTTTGTTTTAAATTATAATAATAACAGATAGATACTCTTTTTATAGGCGCAGTTTCTGACTTTCTATTATGCGCCGCATTACTAATCTTTTATATCCAAGGAGGCGGTACTATGGAGACTATTATTACTATTGGACGTGAGTTTGGTTCCGGTGGAAGAGAAATAGGAGAACAGGTTGCCGATAGATTTGGTATTAAATGTTACGACAAGGAACTGATAGCCAGAGCTGCCAAGGAAAGCGGATTCTGTGAAGAGATGATAGAGACACATGATGAAAGACCCACTAACTCTTTCATGTACAATCTTGTAATGGATACTTATTCTTTTGGATACAATTCATCCAGCTTTGTGGATATGCCTATTAGTCATAAAGTATTCCTTGCTCAGTTTGATGCTATCAAGAACCTTGCAAAAGAAGGTCCATGTGTAATTGTAGGTCGCTGCGCAGATTATGCTCTTTCTGATTATCCCAATGTTGTCAATCTCTTTATAACAGGCAATGAAAAAGATAAGATAGCCCGTATCAGAGCTCGTTTTGCAGATCTTACATCAGATGAGAAGGCAAGAGATATGATGGTCAAGAAAGATAAGCAGAGAAGAAGCTATTACAATTACTATAGTTCCAAGAAATGGGGCCACTGTGACAGCTATGATCTTACTATCAATTCTTCAATACTTGGAATTGAGGACACAGTTAATTTTATAGTGGATTTTGTTAATAAATTCGAAGCAAGTAAGCGCGGGTGAGCTGAATAAAAAGCTGATAATTAACTTAAAGCTATCTGTATTAAAAGCAGATAGCTTTTTACGTTAAAGAAAATACCTTTTTAACCGATATCTATAGAAGTAAATGCCTTATATTCATGGAGAGAAAGGTAAGTTTAAGCGATGAGCGACCATTCAAAAGATTTCGAGCAGATTGACGAGCTCACAGGCTTATCTACATTCACTAGTTTTAGAGTTCTGGCTCAGGATGTTCTGGATGACCCGACGATCAGAAATGATATAGCCTTTGTGTATTTCAACGTTGAGAATTTCAGATCTTATAATGAAAAATATGGATTTGCTGCCGGAAGTGATTGCCTTAGGCTGATCGGACAGACGATACAGGCGATATTTCCACAGGAGATCTGTTCTCGTGTGGCTACGGATCATTTCTGCATAGTTGCTGACAGAAATGAAATTGAAGAGAAGATCAAGCAGGTTTGTGAAGAACTTCGTCCTTTCCGCATGGAGACACATATGCAGCTCCATGCAGGGATCTATTTTCCCAATCCTGATGATTTTGAATGTACACTATGCATGGATAAGGCCAAGATCGCTTGTGATTCTCTCAAGCATCAGTATGATTCCATGTTCGGTTATTATGATGTGAAGCTTGATGATGAGTATCAAAGAACACGTTATATCATCGAGCATTTTGATGCTGCAATTGAAAATGGTTATATATGTGCCTGGTTCCAACCACTTGTAAGGTCTTTTACCGGAGAGATAAGCGGTTATGAGGCTCTTGCCAGATGGCTGGATCCCGATCTTGGATTTATCTCACCCGCTGATTTTGTTCCTGTTCTGGAAAAATATCACATTATAAGAAAGCTCGATCTTGCAGTAACTCAATATGTTTGCAATGTGCAAAAAAAGGTCATGGAATCAGGCGGTCAGATAATGCCTGTATCTATTAATTTATCGCAGCAGGACTTCATGGGTGATGATATCGTATCTGAGATAGATGAGATCGTACTTGAGAGCGGTATACCACCTGAATATATAAATATAGAGATAACAGAGTCTATCTTTTCTATAGATTCTGACAGAGTCACTAATATAATTGATGCATTTAGGCTACAAGGATACGAAGTGTGGATGGATGACTTCGGAAGCGGCTATTCATCTCTTAATTCCATGCAGAAATATACCTTTGACTGCCTGAAGCTTGATATGAAGTTCCTGGCAGGTTTTAGTCATAGCAGGAATTCCAAGATCATTATTGAGAGCGTTATAGGAATGACCAAGCAGCTTGGTATAAGGACTATAGCAGAAGGCGTCGAGTCCGAGGAAGAAGCAGAATATCTAAGGCAAGTAGGATGCGATCAGATTCAGGGATTTTTGTATTCTAAGCCGGGGCCTTTTGATGAAGTATATAATCTCGATATTCCAAAGGAAAATACCGGGCTTCGTAAGTATCATGAGAAGATAGGAACTATAAACCTTCTATCACAGGATCCACTTGGCAAAGAAGATGATGCTACAAAGAAAATCAAGTTCCCTATGGCGCTTGTAGAGGAACATAAAGGGCATCTGGATATTCTGACCCACAATGAATCTTTTACAGAATATGTAAGTCTTCTTGGCTTTGCGTCAGTTAATGAAGCAAAAGATATGCTTAATTCTGATTCTGAGAATTCTGTAAGTGTAAGGGATTATATGAAATCTGCTCTTGATAATGACAGATTTGAAGTGTGTCATTATTCAAGGAATGGTCTTAGATGTACTTTGCAGATCAACTTCATAGCCAATTACAGAAGTAGAAATGCATTCCTGTTCCTAGGGCTTGTGGCTGAAAGCGAATAAAATAGAAATGAGCTAAAACTTCCCACTTGGGGATGTTGACCATCCAAGTGGGAAGTTATAAATATTGATCAAAAAAGCTGCAGCATTTAAGTTATGCTGCAGCTTATATTCATTAATCGTACATAGAAGAATGAATCCTGGATTATTATCAGATCTCAAGAAGTTCGCTGTAAGCTTTAAGAGCGTCCTGAGTATCACCTGCAAGAACTTTCTTAGCAAGAGTCTTACCAAGCTGAACGCCTTCCTGATCGAAGCTGTTAAGGTTCCATGCAAATCCCTGGAACATAACCTTGTTTTCAAAGTGAGCAAGAAGAGCACCCAGTACTTCAGGAGTGAGCTTGTCGCCTACGATGATGCTTGAAGGACGTCCGCCTTCAAAGTTCTTGTTGGCATTCTCGTCTTTTTTGCCACAAGCAAATGCCATGATCTGTGCAGCTACATTAGCGCAGAGCTTCTGCTGGCTGGTGCTGCCCTGAATATCTACATCATTGCCTGTCTGGTTGTTCTTGAAGCCTATGAACTGAAGAGGAATGATATTAGTTCCCTGGTGAAGGAGCTGATAGAATGAGTGCTGTCCATTAGTTCCAGGTTCGCCGAAGATAACAGGTCCTGTTACATAATTAACCTTGTCACCAAAACGGTTAACGCTCTTACCATTGGACTCCATATCAAGCTGCTGGAGATGAGCAGGGAAGCGAGAGAGCGCCTGTGAGTAAGGAAGAACTGCTGTTGACTCGTAGCCAAGAACGTTACGCTCATATACACCGATAAGGGCATCAAGCATAGCAGGGTTCTTAGTGAGTTCTTTATTGGTAGCGTTCTTGTCTTCAGCTGCAGCGCCGTCAAGGAATCTTGCAAATACGTCAGGACCAAATGCAAGAGACAGAACAGCTCCGCCTACAGCAGATGTAGAAGAGTAACGACCACCGATATAATCATCCATGAAGAATGCAGCAAGGTAGTCACTGGACTTTGCAAGTGGAGATGTCTCGCTGGTAACTGCGATCATGTGCTTGGAAGCATCAAGACCTGCTTTTTTAAGAGCATCCTTAACGAAAGCTTCGTTGGTAAGTGTCTCAAGAGTAGTACCTGACTTGGACACAAGGATGAAGATAGAACGAGATACATCAACACTATTAAGAACAGCTGTAGCATCGTCAGGATCTACATTGCTGATGAACTTTGCATCCATGAAGAACTTGCCATTGGACTTAGCCCAGTTCTCGAGAGCAAGGTACATAGCACGAGGACCAAGGTCACTTCCGCCGATACCGATCTGAACAGCTGTTGTGAACTTCTCACCCTTTTCGTTAGTGATCTCACCATTGTGTACCTTATTGGCGAAATCAGCGATCTTATTCTGCTGCTCTACATAGAAATCTCTCTTATTAACACCTTCTGCAACAACGTCTGAGCCAAGCTGTCCGCGTGTGAGTTGGTGGAGGACAAGTCTCTTCTCACCTGTATTGATAACTTCGCCGTTGTAGAGAGCTTCAAATTTCTCTGTGAGCTGAGCTTCTTCTGCAAATTTTGAAAGAGCAGCAAGTACAGTATCATCTACCTGCTTGGCAGCATAGTTGTAGGACAGTCCGCCTGACATAGGAACAGAGTATTTTTTAACTCTTTCTGCGCCATTTGCGCCTTCCATAACCTCTGCAAGTTTCACCTGATCTTTGAGTGCAAAAAGATCGTTAAATGACTTAAGTTCGTCTGAATTTTTCCAGTTGATCATTAGGTTTACCTCTTTCTTTGATTGGGATAGTCTGCTTACTTGATTATATTTTGGCAGATGTCTTTTCTGCGAATCTGATCAAGAATATAAGAGTAAGCATACTGGATTTATATATAAAACTCATGGATCACAATCCTCTAACATTATAATACATAAATAGCAATAAATGATATATGTTAGAGCAAAAAATGTGGAAAACGTTTTTTTGAACATAAATTCAAATTTAAGATCAAGTTTTTTTGTAAATATTAATACACAAATTAAAATATTATGATATAATCAAATTTATGTCTGCACGATTCAATGCATAAAAGCGTCAAAGCGTTAAAAGATAAGCTGATAATCTACTATTTATCGGTTTTTGTCTGTTATAAACGCATGGCGCAGGTCGCAAATAATTTTATAGCAGATAATAATATTTTTATATAGGGCAAAATCGGGGATTATTATGGAGAGAGAGAATTTTAAATCAAGGCTTGGATTTATCCTTGTCAGCGCAGGATGCGCAATTGGAATCGGTAATGTATGGAAGTTTCCTTATGTTACAGGACAGAATGGTGGCGGAATATTTGTTCTTTTTTACCTGCTGTTCCTTCTTATTATGGGTGTTCCGATCCTTACTATGGAGCTTGCAGTAGGAAGAGCAAGTAGAAAAAGTGCTGTACAGGCATATAAAGCGCTGGAACCTAAAGGATCAAAATGGCATATACATGGCTGGATCTGCTTTATAGCTAACCTGATGCTTATGATGTATTACACAACGGTATCAGGCTGGATGATCAACTATATGCTAAAGTTCGCTACAGGTACTTTTGATGGAGTAGGTACAGAGCTTTCAGTTGCTTCAATATTTGATGAGATGCTGGCATCGCCGAAGCAGAGCATGATCTTTATGTTTTTGACTGTTACATGTGGTATTTTGGTTTGTGCGATAGGTCTTCAGAAGGGAATTGAGAATATTACTAAATTCATGATGATAGCGCTTATAGTACTTATCATCATTCTGGCGGTTAACAGTACTATGCTTGAAGGAGCTTCAGAGGGTATCAAGTTCTATCTTTTACCATCTCTTTCTTCTGTTGAAGAAGTGGGACTTGCTAAAGTTATAACAGCAGCTATGAACCAGAGCTTTTTTACTTTATCGCTGGGAGCAGCTTCCATGGAGATATTCGGAAGCTATATGCACAAGGACAAGGGACTTGTGGGAGAAGCAGTAAGGATAAGCGTCCTTGATACACTTATAGCTATACTTGCAGGACTTATCATATTCCCTGCTTGCTTCTCATATGGTATCGAGACAACAGCAGGACCTTCGCTTATTTTTATAACACTTCCAGAGATATTCATTCATATGAATTTGGGAAGGATATGGGGGACTCTGTTCTTCGTATTCATGACATTTGCAAGCTTTTCAACAGTTATCGCTGTATTTGAGAACATTATTGCAGTAGGAATTGATAATTTTGGATGGTCAAGGAAGAAATCTTCACTTATAAACTATATCATTCTTCTTATAACCTGCACTCCATGTGCTCTTGGATATAACCTTCTTAAGGATGTGACGATCATAGGAACCAAGGATATCCTTGATTCTGAGGACTTTATGGTTAGTAATATCTTCCTTCCTTTAGGAGCGCTTATATTCCTTATATTCTGTGTTACTAAGTGGGGATGGGGATTTGAAAAGTATCAGGAAGAGGTTAATACAGGAGAGGGCATTAAGATGCCGACATTCCTCAAACACTACTTCAGAATAGTACTTCCTATACTGATAATAATCATTTTCCTGAACGGTATTTTATAAAAGTTTTGAGTGAAGTAATATAGATTCTATTTTGATATTATATATCATGAAGTAGTAAGATCCTGTAGGCAGCTATACTAGCCGCTTACAGGATCTTTGTTTGATTGATCGTATGTTTGATAAGAGCGAAGCTTTTTGATCTGCTTACTTGTAATTATCCGGGTGAGCCGCGACATCACCTATCAAAAATTCAATGAATTCAACGCATTTGCCGCAGCCGGTTCCGTATCGGAGCTTATCCTGTACGTCATTTACATTTGTCACGCCGGACAATACCAAATCTATGATATCTTTATATTTAATATTCTTACAGGTACAAGCTTCTTTATTAACATTCATAGTGTTTTGTTTATCCTTTTTAGTAGAGTATTCGATATATTATAACATCATACCTGGAAGTAGCTGATATTCTGTCCAAGAGATTCAGCGAGATTTTGAAGCTTTTTAGCAGAATCGCTGATAAGCTGGAATGTAGCATTTAGCTCTTCCATAGAGGCGTTGGTCTCCTGAGTTGAAGCAGCATTTTCTTCTGATATAGCTGACAGATCTGTAATAATATGTGTGAGCTCGTTCTTGGCAGCGTTCAGAGAATCTACCTTTTCAGCAATCTGGTTGGAACTCTGAGCAACATTAGATACACTGTCTACCATGGATTCCATGTTTTCCTTAGTAGTAGAAAGCTGCTCAGACTGCTTGCCAAAGTTCTCGTTGAGTTTGACCATTACATCAACAGACTGCGCAGAATTCTGAAGCAGTGTATCAACGATCTCTTTGATCATATTGGCAGACTTATTACTTTCTTCTGCAAGGGAGGAGATCTCTTGAGCAACAACTGCAAATCCTTTACCGGCATCACCTGCTCTTGCAGCTTCTATAGAAGCGTTGAGGGACAAGAGATTGGTCTGGGATGCAATACTTGATATGGCTTCCGTGAATTCAGAGATCTGCTTGGCAGAAGTGTTGGTGGATTCGATTGTCTCGCCTATATCTTTAACGGACTGGGTAACTTCTTCGCTTTGCTTTATAAGCTGACTGAGAGTATCCATTGCCTTGTTGCAGGAATCTCTCATGTCTGAAGAGTACTCGTTGAGCTGTTCTACGTTGCCGGAGATGATGTCTATATCATCTCCAATGGATGTAG
>JAEEGI010003258.1_pt1 | contig 38811 bp, 33 predicted proteins | sample 8958751 | NCBI WGS metagenome assembly JAEEGI01 (sample SAMN16246545, study PRJNA631951) | gut metagenome | biome: gut microbiome; feature: rumen; material: KS-attached | host: Bos | place: Iran: Karaj | collected 2018-10 | reverse complement strand
TCTAACCCCGTCCCCGGGTGTCAAAAACTGAACCCCTAACCCCGTCCCCGGGTGTCAAAAACTGAACCCCTAACCCCGTCCCCGGGTGTCAAAAAGTGAACCACCAACCCCGTCCCCAAAGGCTCATTTCCCCCCACACCCCCTGCTCATTTTAGGTTGTGATTTTTTCGGGTTTTGGGTATACTAACAAAGAGGGGAGAAACGGAGTTTACTATGGAGCATAAGAGTATCAGGAAGAGAATTGGCCTTACTCGGGTGAATACCGCGATCGTGATCGCCGGTATTATTATTGCGGCTATTTTAAGACAGATGAGCAGGCTGAGCCAAAACCCGTCGGTGGACGGAGCTGTGACTGTCTTAAGACCAGTCATATATATCGTTATATTCGGAATGTGGGGAGTTTCCGTAAGAAAAAGGATCGTAAACAGGAACATCAGAAACCTTCTGACAGCCATTGCCATATTGATGATATTCTGGATCAATGTCCGGACTGTAAAGTACAGTGCCGAAAGTTACGCAGTCATCAGATATGCATGGTATCTATATTATATACCCCAGCTATTTATACCCACACTTTTCTTTATAGTTTCATTTATGAAGGGCAGGAAAGAGGAAGAGAAGATCTTCGGAAAAAGAGTCTTTTATCCGGTGCTGGCCGTAAGTGGCGCATTAACGGCCCTTGTTATCACCAATGATCTGCATCAACTGGTGTTTAAATTTGACGGAAAGCCCTATACCGAGCACAACTACAGCCATCAGACGGTGTTCTATCTGTTGTGGGGGTGGATGGTACTTTTGGCTCTTCTTTCCACGGCGGCCATTGTTAAGAAATGCAGGATAACGGAAAAGAAGAAATTTGTTCTTCTGCCATTGATAGCCATATCTGTAGCCTTTTTATATGCAGTGCTGACCGCGGCCGGAAATCCCGTGATCAAGCTTATCGCCGGAGATATGACCGTCAGCTTTTGCGTGGTCTATATGTTCATCATGGAAAGCTGCTTGAGAAGCGGCCTGATACAGATAAATTCCGGCTACGAAGAGCTTTTTGAAGCTTCTACCCTAAGGGCTCAGATACTGGACGAGGATTACAACACCTGCCTTTCCTCCCAAAATGCGGTGTCTTATCCCAGGGAAGTCCTAAAGAAAACGGTGTGGGGACCTGTGGTTCTGGATGATGGCATACGTCTCTCCGACTTTAAGATAGAAGGCGGTCATTTCCTGTGGCAGGAGGATACCACGGAACTGGTCAGTGTCATGAGAGAACTGGATGAGGCCAAAAAGGAGCTGGAAGCCAGAAATGCGGTCCTGGCGGAGGCATACAATACGGAGAGAAACCTAAGAAGGCTGGAGGAGCAGAATAGGCTCTACGATTCCATACAGGAAAAGACCAAAAAGCAGATAAACATTTTATCGGAACTTATCAAGGATTACCATGAGGCAGAAACCGCCACCGAGCGCATCGGGATATTAAAGCATATGATCGTGATGGGGGTTTACATTAAGCGGCGCAACAACCTGATGTTCATAAACGAGCAGAGCGATGTGATACCTGCCCGGGAACTGGAGCTTTGCTTTGAAGAGACCGTGGGCGATCTGGAGCTGGCAGGCATACATACAGGCTGCTATTCGGACATCGGGAAGGAGATACCGGCTAAAGTGGCTGCGGCTATATATGACTGCTACGAAAATATCTGTGAAGAGGTGTACGGAAGCGTAAATTCAATGCTGATAAGGATATACAGGGAAGAAGAGGATTTTGTGCTTAGCATGGATGTTACTCCGGTTAAGGAACTTAAGATTTCGGAAATGGAAAATGTGACGGTACGGGAAGAAGAGGGAACTATCACTTTTTCCTCAAGAATAAGGGAGGGAGAGGTATGAGCGTATTCAAGAAAAAGAACTATCTGACTCCCGATTCCATAAAAGAAGCCTTTGACAATCTTCCCTCGGGCATATGTTTTTTCGACAGGAATGGATTTGTAAAGCTTTGCAACAGGACAATGACCAAGATATCCTTTGATCTGGGAGGACACGATGTCCAGTACTTAAAGGAATTTGAGGATATGCTTAAAAGGCCGGGAAACAAGTGCCTGAGACCTAAGGACGGGAAGTACTACTTTATGGCGGACGGAAATGTGTGGTCCTTTGTGAAGAATGAGATAACGGGAAGAGACGGAGCGGTATATACGGAGTATGTGGCTTCGGAGGTTTCGGAAATATATGCACGGATGGAGGAGCTTAATGGGGATAACAAAAAGATGCTGGAGATCTCCGAAGAGATAAAAAAGCTGTCTGCAAATGTGCTGACCGTGGCCAGAGAAGAAGAAACCCTTTCAATGAAGATGCGGGTCCACGATGAAATGGGAAGAAGTCTTGTGGCAGCCAGAAAGCTGCTTCAAAAGGGAATTCTGCCGGAAAGGGAAGATCCTGTCCTGGAAAGCTGGAAGCGTACGACGGAGATCTTAAAACGGGGAAACGATGAACCTGAAAAGAAGGACATGCTGGATGAATTGAGGGATGCATGTAAAGGGATGCTTAACATAAAACTCACGGGTGAATTACCGGAGAAGGAGGAAGCAGCCTACCTTATCGTTGTGGCGATCCGGGAATGTATAACCAATGCGATAAGATATGCCAATGCCACAGAGCTGTATGTAACGGTGGAGCAGAAAGAAGGCAGAGCTACAGCCCGCATCACCAATAACGGAGATCCGCCAAAGGGCTGGATCAACGAAGGAGGAGGGCTTTCATCCCTAAGGAGAAAGATAGAGAGGGCGGGAGGACTTATGGACATAAGATCCTTGCCGACTTTTGAGCTCAAGGTAAACCTGCCTTGTGATGATTGGAGGTTTAAAGCATGACAAAGGTTTTGATAGTTGAAGACCAGAAAATGGCCAGAGACAGCATGGTAGGTTATGTGGAAGCAAGCGAGGGCTATACTCTGGCGGGTACACTTAAAAATGCGGGGTCTGCGGAGGTCTTTTGTGCGGGACATGCGGTGGACCTGATACTTATGGATGTGTGCACAGACCATGATGAGAGCGGGATAGAAGCCACTGCCATTATAAAAAAGCGCTATCCTTCCATTAAGGTGATCATAGTTACCTCCATGGTGGAGTGCAGCTTTTTGGACAGAGCAAAAGAAGCGGGAGCTGACAGCTTCTGGTACAAAGAAACGGAGACTCAGGAGCTTCTGGAGGTAATGAACAGGACCATGGCGGGAGAAAGCGTGTATCCTGAAAAGACACCGGAAGTGCGGCTGGGACTTACCACCAGCTATCATCTCACGGGAACGGAACTCCTGGTGTTAAGGACCATCATGGAAAGCAGCAATTATCAGGAGGCTGCGGACAAGATAGGCTGTACCGAAAGGAACATCCGCTTTCACCTGAACAACATTCTGGATAAAACGGGATACAGGAACAGGTTTGAACTGTGCATGGCAGTATCGCAGAAAAAGCTGATCATTGTTAATCCCGATAAGGAATTATTGTAATCTTATTTGAAAATTAATAAATTAACTGTCAAATGTGACAGTTTCAACCCGAAGCATTTATGCAATAATAGGACCTGCATTGAGAGGTAATTTCTTATACCCCTTGTGCCCAAGCATGGAGGAACAGTTTATGGGTCTTTTCAATTCTTTCTTTAAAAATGCTGAGGGTAAAGAAAATAGGGCAACAGACAATTCTTATCGGGACCGGAAAGCTGAAAGGGTAGAAACGGTATTTGGCGAGCTTCCGAAAAACCTAAAAGAGATGAAGGGTCTTTCGGAAGCGGCACTTACCGATCCTTTTCAAACAGCGGCTCTGACCATATGCGCTTTCTGTGCATATGTTGAGGCTACAGGTCCGGGAATAGAGATGCTTAACTTTCTGAAAGGCCCTCAGGAACTGTCATTGTATGATAAACAATTTATAAAAGACAGGCTTGACGGTAAGAAGTATATTCCTTATTCTTATTTTAAGGGAGCAATCCCCGAAAATGAGTACTCGCCTTCCAAACCTTTTACAATTGAAGTGGTATCAAATGCCTATTCATATAATGATGAAGGCTATGCCAGGCTGTATGTTCAATCGGGCGGAGCAGATTCTCTCAGACCGATCACTCTGAGGAGAAAAGGTGATCAATGGTTCTTGTGGGATCAGATGATACTGGCCGATGTCAGAAGGCCCAGATCAGTGGATCCCTGGGCTTAATATTTTTTCAATCTGAAAGGAGATTTGATTTATGGGACTTATTGCTGCAGCACTAAATTCAGCAGGAACGGTTTTAGCCGATCAATGGAAGGAATTCTTCTATTGTGATTCTCTCGCAAAGGATGTATTGGTTGTTAAGGGACAAAAGAGGATCGGACCCAATTCTTCCAATGTAAAGGGAGCCGACAACATCATTTCCAACGGATCCGGTATTGCGGTGAACGAAGGTCAGTGCATGATAATTGTTGAACAGGGTAAGGTGGTGGAGATCTGTGCGGAACCCGGACAGTTCACCTGGGATTCTTCTTCCGAACCTTCCATCTTCTGCGGTTCTCTGGGAAAGAATATCATTAATACCTTTAAGACCATCGGTCGTCGTATTTCTTACGGCGGAGATACCGGTAAGGATCAAAGAATTTATTATTTCAATACAAAGGAACTCATTGACAACAAGTTTGGTACGGCAAATCCGGTACCCTTCAGAGTGGTTGATTCCAAGATAGGTCTGGATATCGATGTTTCGCTTCGCTGTTCCGGTGTGTTCTCTTACAGGATCGCGGATCCCATCCTTTTCTATTCAAATGTCTGCGGTAACGTAACAAGCGCATATACCCGTTCGGAGATCGATTCACAGCTTAAGACCGAATTTATCTCAGCTTTACAGCCCGCCCTCGGAAAGCTTTCCGCTCTTGAACTTCGTCCCAACCAGATCGTGGCTCATACCACGGAACTTGAGAATGCGATCAACGATGCTCTTTCGGAAAAATGGGCACAGCTCAGAGGACTGACGGTGGTTTCCGTTGCCCTCGGTTCTGTAACTCTTCCCGATGAAGATGCTGACATGATCAAGCAGGCACAGCGTACAGCTATCATGAGAGATCCTACTATGGCTGCGGCTACACTTGTGGGTGCACAGGCTGACGCTATGAAGGCAGCAGCTTCCAATAGCGCAGGAGCAATGACCGGTTTCATGGGCTTCGGAATGGCTCAGAACGCAGGAGGCGCGATGAATGCTCAGAACCTCTTTGCCATGGGACAGCAGCAAAGACAAGAGGCAGCTCCCTCACCCGCACCTGCACCCACTCCGGCGGCAGGCTGGAAATGTAAGTGCGGAGCCACGGCTACGGGCAAGTTCTGTCCCGAATGCGGAAGTCCCAAGCCGGCAGAGGATGGCTGGACATGTTCCTGCGGCGCGGTGAACAAGGGCAAATTCTGCCAGAATTGCGGCGCCAAGAAGCCTGCAGGCGCTCCTCTTTACAGATGCGACAAGTGCGGCTGGGAACCTGAGGATCCCTACAATCCGCCTAAATTCTGCCCTGAGTGCGGAGATATCTTCGACGAAAAGGATGTTAAATAGAACAGGAGGTCCTGCATATGGGATTATTTGATAAAAAAATCTGCGGTATTTGTAATAAAAAGATCGGAGTCCTGGATCTTATCGGCAGCAGAAAGCTTGAAGACAGCTATCTTTGCAAGGACTGCGCCAAGCTTCTGTCTCCCTGGTTCAGCGACAACAGAAAGTCGACCCTTGAAGAGATAAGAGAACAGCTTTCCTATCGTGAGCTTAACAAGGAAGAGGTTGACAGCTTTAATCCCACCCGTACCTTAGGACAGAAATATAAGGTCATGATCGACGACAGGACCAATAAATTCTGTGTTACCAAGGAATCCAAGTGGCGTGAGGCCAATCCCGACATTCTGAAGTTTTCTCAGGTTACGGGCTGCGACATCGACATCAAGGAAAACAAGGATGAGATTTATGACAGGGACAGCGCGGGGAATCAGGTAAGCTTTAACCCCAGACAGTTTAGCTACAAATACAGTTTTGGCATAGTTATCCATGTTAATCACAAATATTTCAGTGAAATGAAATTCGATGTCAACAATACTCTTCTTGTGGAAAAGGACGGAGATCCCCGTAAGACGGCTCACAGCACAGATTACGAAGAATGCAGGAAGACCGCCGAAGCTATTAAGGAAGCGGTACTCGGCATCCATCAGGAAGCACGTACAATGGAAGAGGAAGCGGAGAAGCCCAAGGCAGCTCTTGTGTGTCCTTTCTGCGGAGCGACTACGATACCGGATGCAGCAGGAAACTGCGAGTATTGCGGAGCATGCATTACACGATAAAAAGAGATTTTATAAAAATGAAATCGTGAATTAATAAAAACACGATTTAACAAAAGGAACGGATTTTGTCAAAGGAACCGTTCCTTTTTCCGTTATTTAATGAAACATAACTTTAAAACTGCCGTAATAATCTTGTAATAAATATTAGATTAACTAATAAAAGATACAAAAAGTTCTTGCCAAATGAACACTTTATGCTATAATCTTGATGAGAAAAGAACAAGTTGGGCTATAGGAGGAAAAAAATGAGACCGTTTATTGTTTCGACAGACTCTACGGCAGACATGCCGGATGATTACGTTAAGGAAAAAGGTATACAGATCCATCCCCTTCACTATATAGTTAACGGTGTGGAGTATGGTGCCGAACTTTCAAATGGTGAGATACCCATTAAAGAATTCTATGAGATGATAGAAGCAGGAACCATGGCAACAACCAATGCCACTAATATGGGGTATGATATTGAGCTGTTTGAAAAGGCAGTAAATGATGGTTTTGATATCATACATATCAGCTTTGCGTCTTATATGAGCGGGAGCTATAACAATGCCAAAGTGGCAGCCGAACAGGTTATGGAAGATCATCCCGAAGCGACCATTGTGGTCATCGATTCCACTAAGGGATCCGGCGGCACAAACCTGCTGGTAAGAAAAGCCCAGGAAATGAAGGAAGCAGGTAAGAGATTAAGCGAGACAGCAAAATGGATCGAGGAGGCGGTAAAGAGAACATCGGTATTTTTCTCCGTTCCCAGTCTTATGAGCCTTTACAGAGGCGGAAGATTAAAGAAATCCGCAGCTATCCTGGGAACCATGCTGAAGATCCAGCCTACATTATATATAGATGAAAAAGGAGCATTGACGCTTTTAAATAAAGTGAGAGGAAGAAAAGCTGCAATGGATTTCCTTTGTGAGACTTTAAAGCCTTTAAAGGAAAAAGGAACATTACCTTCAGAGATCGCCATTGAGCACGGCAATTGTCTTGAAGAAGCGGAGAAGCTGGGTGAAATGGCCAAGGAAAGATATGGCATCGAGAAGATCCATTACAATTTCCTTTGTCCCACACTGGGAAGCCATACAGGCCAGGGCATCATTACCTTTAGTTTTATCGAAAACGAAAAATAGAAAAAGAAACTCTTATGAAGGGCAGGGAAGGAGCGTCTTCCCTGTTTTTTTATCATGGGAAAGTAACACGAAGTGTATCAAAAAGTAAAATATTACATAGAATTCCGAAAGATAATATGTGATAATGTATCGGGAGAAAATACCCTGCAGGACGCAGATAAGATAAGAGAGGAAAAAATATGGCAAGTGAAAAATGGGTTACGGAAGCACTGGAGAAGGTCAGAAAAAAGATAAAAGTCACCTCTGAAAAGAACAGAGATAAGATACCTTACAAGACCGATGCCAACGGAGATTACGACGACAATTCGGACATCAGGGAGGACGGAAGTGGCCTGGACTGGTGGACCAACGGCTTTTGGGCAGGTACTCTCTGGAGGATGTTTGAAGATACCGGCGACAAAGAATATGCAGAGATAGCAAAGATCTCCGAAAAGAAGATGGAGGCATGCCTTCAGCATTATTACGGGCTGAACCATGATGTGGGATTCATGTATATGCTTACTGCCGGTGCGGATTACAGACTTACGGGAGACAAAGAGTCCTTAAGAACACTTTTACATGCGGCAAATCTCCTGGCTGGAAGATTCAACCCTGCCGGTAATTTTATCCGTGCATGGAATGATGTATGGGGGAAAAATACAGGCTGGGCTATAATCGACTGTATGATGAATCTCTCGTTATTGTACTATGCATCGGAAATAACCGGGGATCCCAGATTTAGAAATGTGGCAAAGCTTCATGCGGACAGGGTTATTGAGGCCTTTGTGAGAAAAGACGGCTCCTGTTGTCACATAGTGGAATTCGATCCCGAAACGGGAGAGAGATTACACTCTCTTGCAGGTCAGGGCTATGATCACGGTTCATCCTGGACCCGCGGTCAGGCCTGGGGACTTTACGGCTTCGTAATAAGCTATATGCATACGGGAGAGAAGAGATATCTGGATACAGCCGTTAGAATAGCTGATTATTGCCTTAAGAATGTTCCGGAAAACGGTATCATTCCCATTGATTTTTGTCAGCCTGCAGAGCCTGCGCTTGAGGACAGCTGCGGAGCCTGCATAATGGCGGACGGGTTCATTGAACTTGCCGGTCAGTTGGGAACGGATGGAGAAAAATATCTTGCCGCAGGCAAAAAGATCCTTAAAGCCATTGCGGAAAATAGATGCGATTACTCCCTTGACTGCGATGCCTTCGTACAGAATTGTTCTGCATCCTATCATGCAAAAGAGCATCATTTTACCATGAACTATGCGGATTACTTCTTTATAGAAGGATTACACAAGCTTGAAGGCATAGGCAGTTTCTACTGGTAGTACTTTTCATAGGCCTCCTTCAGGTCTTTTCGCACATCTTCCACCAATTTCCCCGGAGACAGGATGGTGACTTCTCTGGCAAATTGCGTTGCCCAGAGACGCATGGCCTGAAGGCTGGACATTAAGGATACGGTGACTTCCTCCTCGGTCTCGTCGGTGAAGGTCATGTCCGGCTCAAACCAGTCAAAAAGCTCGGACAAAAGAGATTTTTTCATACGGAATTTTACCCTTTCAGCTTTGTCGGAGAACATGAAAATGTGCTCCGACATATGTTTTGCCAGGGAAAAATGTTCATCATAGCCTTCTATCTCCGAGGTGGGGCGTCTGTCCTCATCCACTATCTTGATATTTGTTATCCTGTCGATCCTGAAGTGGGAGAGGCCGTTACCGAACCAGTCGTTGTTACATATGACATAATAACGGTTGTTGGTGGCGGCGATACGATAGGGACTCACTCTGAAACGGCGGATCTTGTTGTTACGGGTGATCCGCTTGTAAAGCTTCTTATCCGTGTGATATTCAAGATAGTTGAAATCTATACGTTTATTTTGGGAAATGGCTTCGTCGATGGTCTCTATATTAAAGAAAAGCTCTTTACCTGCGCCTCCTTCGCCCTGGACGGTAAGGATATTTTTGGCTCCGGTCTTAAAGTATTTGCTGGAAAGGTTCTCCAGCTTTCCGATCAGTTCACATCTCTGGCTTACGGGAATATTTCTGGAAAAAAGGATACCGTCGATCAAAAGACGGAGTTCAGCGTCTGTAAAGTCATGGATGAGTCTGAAATTTGTCATTTGGGTGTTTTCTTCACCGTCTCTGCCCATGGAACGGGTGGTTTCGTCATATTCGATCTCGAATCCCGCTTCAATGAGACCGTCCAGATACTTTTTAAGGGATTTCCTGTCGGGGGTGATATCATAATCTTTTTTTAGGATCCCGGATATTTCTTTTTGAGTGAGAGAATGCTCCTCATCCGTATATTTCTTAAGGACCTCCAGAACATAAAGAGCTACCAGTTTTTTCTGAACTTCAGCCATTTTTTGCCTCCCGTAATGATTTCTATTAGTAAAAAGAATAGCACAAACTGAACCATTGTGCTACAATGACTTGCTAAAGAAGGAAGGTGGATAAAATGGATTACAGAAAAGAATCATTAAAAAAACACGGGGAATGGAAGGGCAAGATCGAAACAGCCTGCCGCGTACCCGTGGATTCAAGAGATGCGCTTTCTCTTGCCTATACACCCGGCGTTGCTGAACCTTGCCTTGCCATTCGTGACGATGTCGAGAAAAGCTATGACCTGACCAGAAGATGGAACACGGTGCCTGTAATAACCGACGGAACTGCGATCCTGGGTCTGGGAGATATCGGTCCCGAAGCGGGTATGCCCGTAATGGAAGGTAAAGCGGCGCTTTTTAAGGCATACGGAGATGTGGATGCTTATCCCCTTTGCATACGTTCCAAGGACACGGAAGAGATAATCAAGACCATAGAGCTTTTTGCGGGCTCATGGGGCGGGATTAATCTCGAGGATATTTCGGGACCCCGCTGCTTTGAAATAGAAACAAGACTTAAACAGGATCTGGATATCCCGGTTTTCCACGACGACCAGCACGGAACTGCCATTGTAATGACGGCTGCTCTCATCAATTCCCTGAAACTGGCGGGAAAGAAAAAGGAAGAGGTAAAGGTGGTCATCAACGGAGCAGGTGCCGCAGGTATTGCCATTGCCCGTTTTCTGCTTAATGTATACGGGATCAGAAACATCATTTCCTGCGATAAATACGGGACGCTTTATGAGGGAAATCCGGAAATGAACCCTGTTCAGGCGGAGCTGGCCAAGGTCACCAATCGCGGTATGCTTAAGGGCACACTGGCAGATGCCATGAAGGGGGCGGATGTGTTTATCGGAGTTTCCGCACCTCACGTGGTTACAAAGGAGATGGTGGCTTCTATGAACGATAAGGCCATTGTATTCACCTGTGCGAATCCGGTTCCGGAGATCGAGAGAGAAGATGCCCTTGAAGCAGGTGCATTCATAGTGGGAACAGGTTCCTCCACCAAGCCCAACCAGATCAACAACGTGCTTGTGTTCCCCGGACTTTTCAGAGGGGCATTGGATGTTCGTGCAAATACGGTAAACTTCGAAATGATGATGGCGGCTGCGGAAGGTATTGCCAAATATGCGGAAAAGGATCTTTCAACAGAGCATATCCTGCCCTTTGCCTATGACAAGGGAGCTCATCAGGCGGTTGCGAAGGCTGTGGCAGAAGCAGCTGTAAAGACAGGAGTTTCCAAGCTATATAAATAGGGCGGAGCTTATAAGATCAAGAGTTACCAAAAAATGACAAAACTACAGATATTTTGTTTTATTGGTAACTGATGAGAAGAGAGTCACAAAGATGTTCACAAAGGTTACCAACTTTGACTATTATTAGTGGAAAGGTTGACTTGGTTTCGGAAAAATATTACATATAAATTGTCATTTAAGCTCCGCTTATGGCGGAGCTTTTTTGGCATCTTTTTTTGTTTCGCCCCATATGATATAATTTATGAAGTAAGTATTTATCAGGCGGGAATATGAAAAAATCTTTTTTTAAAAAAAGCATATGTTTTCTCAGCGCTCTGATGTTGCTGCTTTCCGGGTGCGGAAATAATGAGCGGAAGGCTTCCGTATCCTATATCTCTGAAAAGTACGGGGTAGCTTCGGAGGATCAGCTTATAGTCTACACTTCCCATAAGGAAGAGGTGTATCTTCCGATAGTCCAGGAGTTTGAAGCTGTAACCGGGATCTGCGTTACACTTAAGACGGGAGGCACCTCCGAGCTCTTTGGAGAGTTGAAAGAAGCGGTCCGTGAGGGCAAATGCGATGTCATGTTCGGAGGCGGAATAGAAAGCTATGAAGCGTCCAAAGAGTATTTTATGCCCTATGCCACAACGGAAAGAGCCTGCCTGGATCCGGAAATGCTGTCGGAAGGGAACTATTGGACTCCCTTTACCGAACTTCCGCTGGTCTTTGTATATAATAACAAGCTGGTGAAGGAAGAAGAGGCTCCGGCCGGCTGGGGAGATCTTTTTGATGATAAGTGGAAGGGAAAAGTGGCCTTTGCCGACTTAAGAAAGTCCGGAACAAGCTATACCATACTTTCCACCTTGATGCAGATAAACGGAGAGACTGCGGAAAAGACAATGGAGAAAATGGCGGAGCTGTTGGAAGGGAGATTTCTGGCTTCTTCGGGAGAAGTAATACCCAATGTTTCGGACGGAACTTTTTTGGTGGGCATTACTCTGGAGGAAACTGCCAAAAAGAAGATATCCGAAGGACTTGATATCGGAATGATCTATCCCGGAGACGGAACCAGTGCGGTGCCTGACGGCTGTGCCATGGTTAAAAATGCACCGCACAGCTTTAATGCCGGAAGGTTTATAGATTTTATCGTATCTAAGGTAACCCAGCAATATGCCATGGAGGAGATAAAGAGAAGGACGGTAAGAAGGGACATAGATCTGCCGATGGAATTTCCCGCGATCAAAACGATAGATTTTGATCTTAAGGAATCTGCCGAAAACGAAAGCAGGGTTTTTGAACTCTGGGACGAGCTCATCGCCGGGGCAGCGGATGAAGAATAAGGCATTTGTAAAATTGTCATTTAAGAGGCAGCTTTTTTGGATCTTCCTGTCGGTTACGCTGGCACTTGTAGTTTTGGGAGGTGTGCTTACCATACAGGGATTTCAGGCCAGGATCACAAGAGATCATGAGATAGCGGATGAGGAAACGGCAAGAGTCATCTCTTCCGAGATCTCTGAAATGCTTAGGCTTTCGGAAAGGACACTTAAGAATATAATTAAGGATGAAACGGTTATAAGTGCCTTTGAAGGGGCGGAAGATAATCAACAGTCGGTATATACGGCTCTTTATGAGGCTTCGGCCGATTTAAGGGGGTTCGCTTCGGTGGAACTTTACGAAGGCGGCGATTGCAGATACAGTACCGTAAGTGGAAGGGCTCTTGGACATCTTCCGGAGCATTATTCTATTTTAAGAGAAGCTTCCCGAAAAAAAGGAGAGGCTGTATATGCAGTAAATTCAGCGGTTACCGGACAGCACGGACCGGAGATCCTGATCGCGGTAAAGTTTCCCGAAACTCAAAGCTCGGGATATGCGGTAATAAGGATATCGGGAGCGGATCTGGAAGACCGGCTGAAAGGATTTATAAATGCCAGAGACGGTTTCATTCTGGCCAACAGCAGGTTCAGAACAGTCTGTGAAAACAGAGCCGCATCGGACGGACAGGATCTTACCCTGATCAGGGATAATCTTTTAAACGGAAGAGATTATAATGAAGGCGCCACCGACAATATCTATATTTCTGAGGTGGGGCATGAACTTTTGTGCATATATATAACGCCGCCGGCCTTTGAGCCCTCTGCGGTGAGAACGGGATACCGTATACTGGGAGCAATGGTCGTCCTTAGCGTCGTTATATGCCTGGCAGCGGCCTCCGTTATCAGCGGTATTGTGGCAAAGCCTTTAAATACCCTGTCTTCAGCCATGCGACATTTCAGAAAGGGTGATTTTGATACAAAGATCGAGATCGCAAGAGACGACGAATTTGGTCAACTGGCCACAGGCTTTAATAAGATGACTTCCCAATTAAAGGCTACGATAAATGAGAGGGTGGAGACCCAGAAGAGGCTGAACCGGGCAAGGATAGAGATGATGCAGGCACAGCTGAATCCGCATTTTCTTTATAATACCCTGGATACCATAAAGTGGGTGGCAAAGGCTAATCAGGTACCGGAGGTGGCTACGCTCTCGACTTCCCTGGCAGGACTTTTAAGAACCGGGATCTCGGCGGATCAGTTTATAAGGCTGGCAGATGAACTGGAAACAGTCAGAAATTATTGCGATATACAGAGAATACGTTTCGATGATTCTTTTGATATGGAGATACATATTTCCAAGGAACTTGAAAATCTCTATGTCCCCAAACTCATCCTTCAGCCCATGGTGGAGAATTCCATTATCCACGGATTTGAAGGAATGAGCCATGGGCACATTTCCATTGACGCTTCCAGGGAGGAAGAAGACCTTAAGATCACGGTTTCCGATAACGGCCGGGGTATCAGTGATGATATGATAAGGGCATTGGAAAAAGACGATCCGGAAGCTCTTAAAGGGCATTTGGGTTTTACCAATGTTAATACTATAATAAGGATATATTTCGGTAAGGATTATGGAGTAGGGGCGGAACGACCGGAAGGCGGAGGAACGGTGATCACTGTTACTTTACCGGTATTGTATGAAGCTCCGAAAGGGGAAACTTAATAGCACCTTTTCGACAGGAGAAGGAATAAAACGGAGAACAAAAATATGGCAATTACCAGGGTATTGATAGTTGACGACGAAAAATATGTAAGATATGGAATAAAGAATGAGACGGATTGGAATCTCATCGGATGCTTGGTGGTGGGAGAAGCAGGAGACGGCAGAGAGGCGCTGGAAGTGGCGGCGGAAGTGAAGCCGGATCTTGTGATCTCTGATATCAAGATGCCTGTTATGGACGGCATTTCGTTTGCAGGTAAGCTTTTGGAAAGGCAGCCCGGGGTCAAGATCATCTTCCTGACTGCATTCTCCGATTTTGAATATGCCCGTCAGGCAGTGAGACTCGGAGTTTCCGACTACCTCTTAAAGCCTTATAAAGACGGTGAACTGGAAGCGTCTGTACAAAGACTTTTGCATCTTCATCCCAATCAGCCCGCTTCCCAGAAGGATATGGAAGAAGAGCTGATACCCTTAAAGAAAAAAGAGGACTTTTCAAACAGGTATATCCTGGAAGCCATTGATTATATCGAAAAGCATTTTGCCGAGGTGGATTTTTCCGTGGGACGTATGGCGGAGGCTCTCGGAGTCAGCGACGGACATTTAAGCCGGCTCTTCAAGGCAGAAACGGATGTGGGTATAAACAATTACCTTACCAGATACCGTATCAGAAAGGCCATGGACTATCTTAAGGACGTTCAGGTCAAGGTGTACGAAGTGGCAGAAAAGGTGGGCTATCAGGACATAGCCTATTTTTCCAATACCTTTAAAAAGCTGACGGGAAGAACGCCCTCGGACTACCAGGTTAAAGGGCTGGGCTGAGGATCATTCCCTCTAAAAAGGCAGTGGCTCTGTTTTTTCTGTTAATTATGATTATAACTGTTCGTCAGAAATCCCGTTCTTCTTAAAGGGTGCAGTGAGTTTGGCGTTTTCGGCAGTTAATGAAGAGTTTTTTTATCTTTCATTTGGATATTTATGCTCCAAACTGCGTTTATAAAGGACGTATGTAAATTTCAATATAAGAATGTACAAAAGATGTTGCTTTGCTACGCTTAACGCTTTACAAGCAATGGTACAGGGTTGACACGGTACATCTTAAGTTGCTATACTATGCTTGGCAAGTAAAGGTATAAAGCTGATGTGATCTATCTTTAGTGATATTGGTTGAAATATTTTTTTGCTTGTAATTACCTGTTGCGTTAATTCTTTAGTAAATCTATGGCAAATAGAGAGAGAATATATGGAACTGAGAAAACAATCGTATTATATGATACCTTTTATACCGGATGACCCAGATAAGTATCTGAAGAATATGGTGAGGAACCACCAGTTTGAAGAATATTACACTGAAATCAGGTATCTTTCGGGATATGTACAAGAATATTTTAACAGTGGTAATTCAGAAAAAAAGGATTATCCGTGCCGTGCGTTTCGGCTTAAGTCAAGTTGCTTTGAAAACTATGGAATTACCGGAGAAGAAATGAATTGCTCTGCGCATATCATAGATGAAGAAGAGTACAGATTCTGTATAAATGATATTGTTTGTTTTATTTTTTTAGGTGGAATTTCTTTTCTGAGAATAGGGATTAGGTATACACAGGATTATGGTCTTGCGAGTATTGCCAATTTCAACTTCATTTTCTCGAGGCTGTTCCGGTCCAAAATGTCTTTTACGTTGGATGGACAGAATATCGATCTAAGGTCTGCATTTATGAAGATCGCAGATATCGGAGGAAAAGGGGAAATTGTTTTTCTTCCGGAGAGGCGTCAGTTAACCGTTTATCACTTCGTTGGCATTGAACGAGAGAATAAAAGAGATGAAGAAATACTTCAATGCTTAAGCAGAGGGCGCCATGTTTCGTTTGAAATGACCAAAGAAAAATCGAGTCTTAAAGACGAACTTTTTGCGTATTCACCGAATGAGGGTGTAATATGGGCTGGGAGTACGAACGCTATTTGTGCTGTTGCATATGGGACAGATGGCACTTCTTATGCTGTGAGGAATTTTCCTAATCATGTTCTACATGATTATTATGTTGTTTTTCTTTTGCGTCTGTATGAAAGAGAGATGCTTCTTTGGTTCAGTAGAAAAATCCTAAACGAAAGAAAAAATAAAAAGAAATTAATAAAGATGCGTCGTAAAATGGTAGACTTTAGGGCCATATATATGCATGACACGGTTTCCCTTGAAGCAAATTATCGTGAATTGGACAGAAAGATTTGTGAAGTGTTCTGTATAGACGAATTGGAAAAAGATGTCGAGGAATGCATTGAAACTATAGATTCATTTGTGGCTGATCGTAAAGTACGTAGAACAGATGGGCTTTTGACATCTATCGGTTTGCTGGCGGTGATTTCGGCATTGACCGATGGACTTGGATTTGCGGATAGATTTGGTGAACTGACAGATGGGACGCTCCCATTTGGACATTTTGCTGTTATGAGCATAGTTTTGGTATTTGTGATCATAGGAGTTGTCAGCTTTTTTAAGGAGGGATAAATGCTTTTTGGTTTTCTTTCGGAAAAAGGTTTAAAAATAAATAAAACGCTTGAATTGACGGATAAGTCTCTTGAAGAGATTCATTCATATTCAGATGAGGCTGAAAGAAACTGTCGTATCGATCCGGATAAATCAATGATATCTACTCGCCAGGCCTTGGAAGTGCTTATCAGTTCAATTCTATGCGCTAAAGGGAAAACGAGTTTTGACAGGGCAGACTCACTTTATATGATGATAAAAGAATGCCAGGGACAGCAGATAATTACACATTTACAAAAAAAGAAACTGGATTCTTTAAGAATCAATGCCAATGATATAGTACATGTTGAGAAAAATGTCACGAAAAATGCATATCGCATTGAAGGTAGACATGCAACGATAGAAGAAGCAGTTCGGACTGTTATTGATCTGTATTGTGTAATATCTGACATGTTCGGCAAACCGACAATTAAAATTGATAAGGATGATCTGCCCATAGGTGAGTATGAAATCGTTAAGAAATATGTTGGTCGGAACAGCGATATCCTTTATGGAAAATATGAGTATGTGGGAGTTAAAAAAGGTGGACTTGTTCCTATATATGCATATATCAGACCATTTAAAAAAGTATGTGATGAAGAACAGGTATTCAATGAGAGGGATATTGCAGCACAGACACTTTTGAAAAATCTTCCTGATACCAATTTTATTTTGAAAGGGAATGAAATATCAGTTAGTGCGAATAATGAGGCGAGGTATGTTGCATATGAAATAAAAAAGAATACAACAACTCTTGATCAACTGATCAAGCCGCTTACTCCGAAGGAAGCACTTAATGTTATATTGGATGTAGTAACAGGACTATGTGACATAAAAACTGACGGAATAAATCTTCATCATAGAGGAATCAATCCTCATTGCATTTTTGTGAACAAAGAGGGAAACAATTATCGGGGTAAACTGGGATGTTTTGAAACCTCAAAAATTGAAATAGAAGAACAGAATGTAGAAAGTATTTATGGGATAGTGGCGTCTTTGAATATGGGCAGTGTTTTTGTTCATCCCAGTTTTTTGAATGAATATCATTCGTATGACAGTGCCGAATGGGAAAAAGGAGATATCTACTCTATCGCTATCTCATTGTTGTATTGCCTCGATGCTAACAATGTAGATAAGAAAATAATCGATACAAGTTGCTTTTATAGTGTATATTCTCGTGAATTTGCAGATTATATGTTCAGGATTATAGAGTCCGGGTCATTGGAACTTATACCTTCGATTGAGGAGTTTAAAGCTATGTTGACGGAGGAAATCTCAAATGGATCTTATTCAGATTGATCAGCACAGAGAGTACAGGATAAATAATTGTATATACAGAAATGAAGGCTGTTCTGAAGTTTATGATGTATTTGATACTAAGATGAACAGAAACAGCATATTAAAAAGAGTCTGGTACAGGGATGAAAAGGAATATGAATGGCTGAAGCGGGAGGTAACCAATCAGATAGTTGCTTCAGTTAATTCTGACTTTGTGCCCGCCTTATACAATTTCTATAGACAAAAAGACTATGTTTGGATAGAGATGGAAAAAAAGCAGGGCAGAAGTCTGCGGAACGTGATGGATTCTTGGGAAGGCAGTATAAAACCTGAACTAAGAGTTGACGAGAGTGTAAAAATCTTTAAATGGCTGTGCTGCACAATGGCCCAGTTGCACGCTGAAAAGTCTTTTGTACACAAGGATTTAAAACCTGAAAATATTATCATAAACAAAGGAAGGGAATGTGCCTATGTCATAGATTTTGGCACAAGTGGCCCGTGGAATATTAAGGGTATGGGAACGCCTAAATATATGGCTCCGGAACAGAGGCGGGAATTTAGGGGAGCACATGTAACGCAGGCGACAGATGTGTTTTCGATGGGACTTATATTTTTTGAAATGATTACGGGTAAAATTCCGACATTTGGTAGAGATATGATTTATGATCCCATAAAAAAAGGATGGCATAACCCTATTGAAGTTGAAGGACCGGTAGGTACCATATATCCGACTGCTGTTGAAGTAATAAAAAAATGTCTACAGGCAGATTACGAAAAGAGATATTTAAATGCCTGTGTTCTAAGGAGAGATTTATGGGGAATGAAGAAACAAAAACATTAACTAATGACATGGATAAGGGCTTTTTTAAGGATATTTTGGATGATACCGATTTCTTTGTATTTGGCGAGGTCTTAAAAGACATTGTCAGAATGCCGTTGTTTATAAGTGAAGCAAATACAGATTATTTGATGGTAATGCCGGATGATACAGTACATTGATATTAAATCTGATAATATATTCTACTTAAAAAAATCACCTATTGTTTTTTTTATTTCAGAGAATATATCGACAAGACATGCAAATGAAATAGATGGCTTGATCGAGGAGATACTGAAAATGGAGTATCTCACTATTTTTTATAGTGGTTTAAAAAATGGGTGCGTAGATATCAAATGCATAATTGCAGACTATATGTTTTTAGCTATATCCACTGATAGACGGAACTTTCAAATTGTATATGTAGGTACAAGAAGAGAGTATGAGGAAAAAAAGCAATATAATTACACTGGTAAGGATTCATTTCAGGTAATGATAAATGCTGGAAGTGCAGTGGTTATCCACAGTAAAGTACGTACAAGTGAAAAATGTGGAGACTATACAGATTACTCTATGGATAGGAAAGCGTTTGAGGAACTTCAGAACGCGATCATTACCTATTTCTATATGGGAAAACATAAGGAAAATGAAAAGCGTCTGTCTGTTGATCAAAACTTTGACAGAATGATATTATCTCCGATTAGAGAATATACTTACTGTGAACAAAAAGTGGAGGAGTCACTTGCCTATGGTGAAAACTTTCTCATATATGAAAGAAGAGACGCTGCTACAGGAAAGGCTAAAAAGAAAAGTATTGTTTTTTACATAAAAGGAATGGATCCGGATGTACAAACTTATCAGGCAGGCACAAATGTAGAGATAGAAACGAATGAATGGATAGATGACAAAAAGAGGAATCTGACAGGAAGTATCAGTAATAAAGAACTATATGATGAAGGGATTGCCCTCACAGTGTTTTTTTATGAACAGTTTGATGATGCTATACTTCCCATAAACGGTGGTCGTATACACCCAAAAGTAAATGATATCCAAACAAGCGTAAGACGGAAAGTAGTTAAAAAGATAGTTGATACTTCGGTTCCTTCCCAATGGATGTACAGTTTCTTTGCGAATTATAAATTAAAGAATTTTCAAAAGGACGATAGCCTTGGGGAGTTTGAAAAAGAATTAAACAGTTCGAAATATCCTCCAACGTCATCACAAATGGAGGCTATAAGAAAAGGAATTGAAACAGAAGACCTGCAGTTGGTTTTAGGACCACCGGGAACGGGGAAGACAACAGTAATCGTTTCTTGGGTTAAATACTTTATTGGAAAAGGAAAGCGTGTCCTTATTTCATCACAAAACAACGCTGCTGTTGACAATGTTCTTGAAAGAGTTGGAAATTGTGCTGGAGCTCATGCCATACGGATTGGACAATACGAAAGAATTCAGGATAATTGTAAAAAGTATTCAATAGAAGAACAGATTGACAGTGAAGAGAAAAAGTATATTGAAACGCTGGAATGTAGCCAAAATAGCCTCGAAGAAGATATTTCAGTTATAAATAACGCTATTGATGAAGTTGAAAGGATTAATGCGATTTATCAGGAGTTTGATGGGGTTCTGACTAAGTTGGAGATCCATCGTAAAAATATTTTCAATCTTGTCCTGAAAGTAAAAGAAACACGTATAACATATGATTGGAAGTTGGGGGTATACGAGGAACTATATGATGAAAATGTAAAAAACCATATTGCTCTTACTGAGATAAGTAAATACGGGAAAACTAAAAGATTTTTTTTGAAACATGTGATCGAGAGAATGCATGTTAAAGAAGCCAATGATCTCGAAGAACTTAAAAAGAGCATTGTGGAGCTGGAAGATGCTATAAAAGTTTATAATGCTTCTACGAGTGATCTATATGCATATATGAGATCATATGAATATGTTGCTTGGAAAGACAATTTTGAAGGATGCATAGCAGATTTTCGAGGGTTTTCCATCAAAACAAATGGCTACGGTAGATTTAATGTAAAGTTACCTATTGATCTCGAACGCGACCAATATGGCAGATATAACAGTGCCTCACTAAAAGAGTATTTTGATAATTTAAAAATTACCAAAGATAAAAATGAAAAAGTTTTAAAAGCACTGAGAGATTGGGAGGAAATAGTAAAGAAAAAGCGTAATGAGATTATTTCGGATCTTCTGATAAGAAATTCCAATATAGTTGGTGCAACGTGCATTGGTATCAATACAAGAGCTAAATTTCAGGAGTTGGATTTTGATGTTTCAATCATTGACGAGAGTGGACAGATACAGATACACAATGTCATAGTGCCTATGACAAGGGCGCCTAAGACACTGATGCTCGGGGATCATTTACAGATCCCGCCCATTGTTGGAGAAGAAATCAAATCAGTTTGTGAAGCTGAAGGCGTGTCGACAAAACTGCTTGAACAGAGCTTCTTTGAATTCCTTTTTAAGAAAATGGAAAAAGCATGTCCGGAGCACTTAACAAGATTGAAAGAACAGTTCCGTATGCCTGAAAACATTTCGGAAGTTATTGCTAAGAAGTTTTATAACGGGGAATACTATGCTCATTATGATATGTCAAAATGGGCACCGGTTATCAAGGGAACAAGAACTCCGTTGGTCTTTGTGTCAACGAGCGGCGAACCCAATAGGTTTGAACAGAAGGCTACAAAAAGCGACAGCATACCCGGTTATGCGAATCCGTTAGAAGCAGATATAGTGACAGACATTATCAAAAGTATTAAAAATCTCGGAAATGAGGTGTCAACGGATCTAATTGGCGTTATTTCAGCTTACGGTAAACAGGTTCAACTGATCAGAAAGAAAATATCCAAATGCAAATTGGACCTTCCGGAAGAACAGATACGTGGAATGGTTGCATCGCTTGATAGTTTTCAAGGTCAGGAGCGCCCTCTTATTATATATAGCTCGACAAGAAGTACTTCATATAAGACTCCTGAAAAAGCGAGAGTTGGATTTATGAAGGAACTGAGGCGTTTGAACGTTGCTTTTACACGATGTAAGAGACAGCTTGTCATTGTAGGCGATTTTGATTATCTCACAACTTGTGAGTATGAGCAAAAGGATGAGTTTGGAAATATTATAGAGCATGGTAGCGAAAAGGAATATTCCGAATTTATGGTCATGATGTTGGATCAGGTTAAAGACGGAAAGGCTGAATTATATTCCGCAAAAGACTTTAGGAAAATGTTGGAGACACGATGAAGTGGTCTGAAGAAGAGAGAAAAAAGAGAATACAAATCCTTGTGGAGTCATGCCCGGAATTTATCCGCGCTGGGGTATTTGGAGTGCTAGAACATTTCATGTGTCCCATTGCGCTCACAGATATCGATGTTAATGAAACTATTGTGGAAGAATACAGCAATGTTGAATTACTGATCCTACGATTATACTTTTATGGAATAAAAAGTGCTGAAGAAATAGCAGATGTGACAGGGCTGGATAAAGATATGGTTCTGAAAATACTGCAAACGGAGATGATAACATACAGACATATAGACGATAAAACGGGTGAAATGACTGAAAACGGGCTTGAAACTATTTATAGGAACGAGGAGAAAAGTGCAGATGAACTTATTGAACAAACTGCTTTGTATAAGGTAAGGCGTGAACTACAGGTAGAGGCTGTTACCGGAATGGTTTTGAAGTCCAAAATGGAACTTCCGAAAAGTGCTCTTTTAAACTCGAAGACACAGGTGATCATACCGCCCTGTGATAAGATCACAATCGATGAAATCGTGCAGAAGGATATCAATTCAAGGCTGATGGAATATGAGAGCAAAGGCTATATATCTAAGAACGATGCAATCTATGAGATAACCAAAGCAATCACAACAGAAATCAGATATCGGGATGCTTTTTTTGTGAAACCGGATTACTTCAAGTATCCATTTATTGCCTTTGAATGCTCGAAGAATAATAAGTATGAACAAAGAAGGAAGCTTATTGAGCCTCTGGCGATTTCCAAAACCGATTTTAAATGCCTGGAAATAAAGGAAAAGGATGCTTCTTACGTGATAAGAGATGACACATATTTCGATCGATTAACTAAATATGTGCCCGTCTTTATGGAAATAAGGACAAAGCGATTAGAGCAGGAAAGAAAGAACAATAGTATAAGGGAAGGCAAATGATATGCGTTCTTTGTGGAAGTGTGAGTGCGGTGAAGATAACTATTATTCTGTTTTGCAATGTGATCGTTGTGGAAAAACAATGAGCAAAATGAATAAAAAAATGATCCTTGAGACAATTATGAACAGTGTTATGAAAGAGGTGGCTATTGAAAAGCAGGAAAAACTTGTAAAGCATATAGAAAAGGAAAAACGGGTCATATTATTAATTAAGCGAGTGATACTTGGCTTGATGTTTGCCTTATTTGTAGTTGCCTTCATTGGTCTGTTAATAAACAAGCCGGTTTTTGATCTATGGGGAGAATTGTTAACTGATTTTAAGACTATATATTACGAAAGAACTGGACACTATTCTGAGACTTTAGAAGGTATTTCAATGTTTGAAAACAAGGGGGAAGATTTAAAAAGACTCGAAGAGGGACTAAAACGTACGGATGTAAAATTGGACCGAAAGAATAATCAAATTATTGATTCTATTAACGATGTTTATAAAAAATCGCTTTACATAATAAGACAAACGCAAGAAAAAGTGATTAAAATTCGGGAGAATATACTGGAGGTTATTAAATGGATTGGATTATCGAAAATGCGTTGGATGTGATCATATATTCTTTGGCGTTTATGGAAGCGGGAGCAATTTGCCTTAGTGAAATGTATTTGATCACCTACATGAGGGCTCAGTACATGATCAACGTGGATCATTATCATTCAGTAATAAGGGCATTCCATGATTTTCCACTGATTATAATGCTAGTGATTGGGGTTTGCGAGCAAACTCGTCAGACGATTATAGTGACGATCATGATGATATTTGGGGGCTGTTGGCTGTTGCTTTCTCTAGAGGGGGCTGTTGTTTTTGGTATAAAAAAAAGAACTATAAATAATCTTAAAGCCTGGAATGTGTCAATTAAATTTGGACTATTTTTTGTATTAGATAGCTTTCTCGCATGGTTTTTATTTGTTTAATGATAAATTCTGAACATTTGTTTATGGAAAAAGGAAGGGATTTTTAGGAGAGTGACAGAATGTAAAAAATTTACAATTTTTATCAGTTTTATCCCATTAAAATATACAATGTGCACAATTATAATGTACTCATCAAGATTGAAGCGACGATGAGTACATTTTTTATGGCCTTGGGAACAGTTCCCGGCGAAGGATGACTCAACCGCTAAAGGAGGATAAATGAAGAAAAAACTTTTGGCAACAGTATTGGCAGTGGCTATGGCTGTAAGCATGCTTGCAGGCTGTGGCGGAAAAGACAGCAAGTCGAAGGGTGAGGAGACTGCTGTTGACAAGATCATTAAGGAAGCAGAAGGAATGACTTTGGAACAATTGGCAAAGAAAGCCATTGAAGAGTCCAACGGAAAGACTTTCTACGGTGTTGGTAACTCCAGCCGAGGAAAATCCGCATTACCTAAGTTCATCGCTTATCTGCAGACCATTGATGCCAATTACAACATGGAGTTCGAGTGGCAGCAGCCCAAGAACAACAAGATCTTTGAACAGCTTTCATCCGATTCGCTTAAGAGCCAGGGCACATTTGCAATGACTCTCATCCAGGATGGTAACCAGATCCAGACAAAGATGGTGGATACCAACATCTTAAAGACCTTTATCCCTAAGGAGTGGGCAGAGGCTAAGGGAACCACACCCGCTAAATTCGAAGGTTTCCTTTCCTTACAGACTCTTAACAAGGTATTCATGTACAATAACAACGGAACAGCTAAGTTCACAAACTGCTGGGATTTTGTTTATGAAGGATCACATCCTCTTTTCATGGGCGTTGATTCCGAGATCGTAGGAAAGAACTTCCTTATGATGCTTACTCAGGATAAGTATGCAGGATGGTTAAAAGCTGCTTATGACAAGCTGGATGCCACCAAGAAGGCTTATTTTGAACCCACCATTAAGGCAATGCAGTCCGATGCAAAGGATCTGGGCCTCGGTGCCAACGGAGCATATGCTCTCGCATGGATCAAGCTCTGGGTTAACAATTATAACGAGCAGACAGATGACGGACCTATCTGCAATATCCTTGTAGATTCTTCCGCTAAGGATCAGTCCGGTCTTCTGGTTTATTCAAAGCTTCGTTCCGTAAAGGAATCTGCAAGCGTTTCAGTTAACAATATCAATGTTGCGGCATATCAGGACGGCTACACAGGTATCGGCGGATACGGTTATTGCCACTATCTGTTCCTTACAAAGAACAGCCCTCTTCCCTGGACAGCATGTGCATTCATCGCATACATGACCTGCACCGAAGACGGATTTGAAGCATGGGGCAAGGATATGGGCGGTTACTCCTCCAATCCCAATGTAGCAAAAGAGATCGAAGAAAAGTTCGGTCATTCCCAGGGCGGCGGAACAGAGTATCCCGCTAAGAACGACAGAGGATATGACTGGTGGACAGCTGAAGGCAAGGGCGAACTTGTTCTGGAAGATCCCAAGTATTGCTCTGAAGTATCTTTCACAGTAGGCAGCTGGATCGATGTACTCGATCATTATAAAGCAGAGTGATCATTGAAGTGAGATCATAATATCATGGGGGTGTCCCTTTAAAGCGCGGCACCCCCATTTAAAAAGTTTAAAGTTAAGCAGGTTGAGAAGCCTCGGGCTTATACAACCATTTTTCAGGAGGGATCATCAGTATGACAACCGCTACGCCTGACAGGGGCGCAATTTTCAGGAACAAGGTCAAAACATGGTTTTCCAGGCCGCAGAACATTATCCTGCTGCTTTTCGGTATTGTGCTGACCTTCAGTACCGTAGCGCCCATAGTCGCAATCATTAAGGATACATTCCAGATCCACCCGGGAACCATAGACCAGCATCTGACCGGAAAGGTGTCAGGCTATTCCCTGGTAAATTACACGGATCTGTTTACAAGTAAGCTGGCAAGAAAGAATCTTTGGACTCCGCTTTTGAACACGGTGTTCCTGTCGGTTCTTACCTGTGCCATTTCCATCATCTTCGGCGGCCTCTTTGCCTTTCTGGTGACCAGGACCGACATGAAGTATAAGCGTTATTTAAGCTCCATCTTCATTTTCCCGTATATAATGCCCCAGTGGACATTGGCCGTAGTTTGGCAGCATATGTTTTATTCTAATGCGGTAACGGGAACATCCGACGGACTTTTGGCTTCCATATTCGGTCTGCATATGCCTTCCTGGTGGTGCCAGGGACTTTTCCCCAGTGCCATGGTTTTGGGACTGCACTACGCACCCTTTGCCTATATCTTAATAGGCGGCATATTTAAAAATATGGATGCAAACCTTGAGGAGGCAGCTACCATTTTGGATACCCCCAAGTGGAAGATCATGCTCAAGGTAACGCTTCCCATGATAAAGCCGGCCATCCTTTCCACCATACTTCTGGTTTTCGGAAGCGCCATGGGAAGTTACCCGGTACCCCATTATCTGAACCTTACCACACTCTCTACAAAATACATCTCCATGAACAGTAAGTACACGGGAGAAGCCAGCATCATCGCCATCATCATGATGATCTTCGGCGTATTGATCCTGGGCCTGAACCAGATGAGTCTTAAGAGCCGTAAGAACTATACAACGGTTACGGGTAAATCCGGACAGCTTACAAAGATAAGGATAGGTAAAGTCGGAAAATATGCGATAGGTATCATATTTATCGTGGTAACCTTTTTCACCAGCATATGGCCCATCATCCTTTTCGCACTTGAAACCTTCCTTCCCAACCCCGGAGATTACAGTTTCCTTTACACCGGAAACCTGGCTCATCTCACCACAAAATGGTGGACTACCAACGAAAACATTACGGAAAACGGCATGTACGGTCAGCCGGGCATATTGTACAACAACACCATCTGGCATGCCTTCTTCGGAACATTGCTTTTGGCAGTTGCCTGTGCATTGATAGCCGGAACCATAGGAACTCTTATCGGATATGCGGTTTCCAAGAACAGAAGAAGCAAGTGGGCAAATTATGTTAATAACGTGGCTTTCCTGCCCTACCTTATGCCCTCCATCGCAGTTGGTGCAGCTTTCTTCATCCTGTTTTCAAATGAGCATATCAACCTTTTCAACACTTACACACTCCTTATAATCGCAGGTGTTGTAAAGTACATACCCTTCGCCTCCAGAAGTTCTTTGAATTCCATGCTCCAGATAAGCAGCGAGCTGGAAGAGGCAGCGGTGATCCAGAACACATCCTGGATAAAACGAATGGCAAGGATCATAATCCCCATTCAAAAGTCATCCATAATCAGCGGCTATCTGTTGCCTTTTATGACCTGCTTGAGAGAATTGTCACTTTTCCTTCTTCTCTGCACTCAGGGCTTCATACTTTCAACTACGCTGGATTACTTTGACGAAATGGGCTTGTATGCATTTTCCAGTGCCATCAACCTGATATTGATCGTTACGATCCTTGTATTTAACACACTTGTAAACAAATTGACCGGGGCCAGCCTGGACAGTGGCATAGGAGGTAAGTAGAGATGCCGGATATTAAACTTGAGAATATTACAAAGCGTTGGGGAAAATTCTTTGGCGTAGATAATGTGAGCCTGGATATTCCCAACAATTCATTCATTACCCTGCTTGGCCCTTCAGGTTGCGGAAAGACCACGATCCTCAGAATGATCGCGGGTCTTGAAACACCTACGGAAGGACGCATTACCATAGGTGACAGGGTGGTATTCGATTCAAATGCGGGGATAAACATTCCCGCCAATAAGAGAAAAGTGGGCTTTTTGTTCCAGAACTACGCTCTCTGGCCCAACATGACGGTTTATGAAAACATATCCTTCGGTCTTAAGAACATTGACGAAGAGATGGCTGTAAGGGATATAAGAGCCAAGCAGGTCGGGGACATGATGAGAGCATTGTCCAACGGAAGCAGAGTTAAGGAGATAATCACCGAATGTGTGGATAAAAACGGTAAGATCGATGAGAAAAAAGCTCTTGTAAAACTCATCGATAATTACGAACTTTCCGTTTACACCGCAAAGGAACTTTATAACCTGGGCCTTCAGGATTCTAATGATCCCAATGCTCTGGCAAAGGATAAATGCGGTGCTTACAGTGTTGAACTGGAAGAGATCAAGAGCCGTTATCAAAAAGAAGGAAAGGAATTAAATACCGACTTCGAAGTTACGTCAAACGGCAAGGTCCTTACGGAAAAGAGAAAACTGTCTAAGGAAGAGATAGATTCCAAGGTCAGGGCCTGTTCAAGGATAGTAAAGATCGGAATGTTCATGGACAGATATCCCGCCGAGCTTTCCGGAGGCCAGCAGCAGAGAGTTGCCATAGCCAGAACCCTTGCACCGGAACCTCAGGTATTGTTCATGGATGAGCCTTTGTCAAACCTTGATGCAAAGTTAAGGCTCGAGATGAGATATGAACTCCAGAGATTGCATGTGGAAACCGGAAGTACCTTCGTTTATGTAACCCATGATCAAATGGAAGCCATGACTCTGGCCACACGCATATGTCTCGTCAACAACGGGGTTTTGCAACAATATGCCGCTCCGCTGGAAGTTTATAACAGACCCGCCAACCTTTTCGTGGCTGACTTCGTTGGCAATCCTTCCATGAACTTCGTGGAGGGTAAGGGAAAGCAGCAGGCTGACGGCAGTGTATCTCTGGACATACTTAACGGTATAAAGGCACGGTTCGTGCCCAACGACAAGATCGACATAAAGGACTGGAAGGTATTAAGGGATAAGGAAGCAGCCGAAAAAGCACAGCTTGAGAAGCAGAGGCTGTCGGTAAAGGGCGCTGTGGAAAAATCCAACAAGGACGAAGTTTTCAAATACCATGTTCAGACCGTGGAAGAACAGGACGACAGCATTCTTGACGCTCCCGTAGTTACGGAAGAGGATTATGTCATCGGTATCAGACCCGAAGCCATCGGTATCTCCGACGGCGGAAAGATCGGCACAACGGTTTATGGTGCCATGCCCACGGGTATGGAATCCACTTTGAAGCTCAGGGTGGGGGATTTCCTTCTTACGGGGGTTATCTTTGGCGGCGTGATCTATAAGATCGGTCAGGAAGAAAAGATCGACATCAAGGGTAATGATATCCTGCTTTTCGACCGTGTTTCGGGCAGACTTATCTGCGCAGGTAGTATAGAATTGTAAATAACTTCTCCATTAGATGGCCGGGGGCAATACGCTCCCGGTTTTTTGAGCCCGGGGGACGGGGTTAGGGGTTCAAAAAATGAACCCCTAACCCCGTCCCCATGGTTCATTTTCGCCGATTATATGTCATTTATCGGGAACAACACCATAAATTTACAACAAAAAAACGGTAGTATTACAGATTTTATGTGGTATAATTAAGCACAAGATGAAGGATTATAAAAATGGTAAAACATTTGCCATACGTATGAGGTGCTTATTTTGGAAACATTAAAATTTGGATTTAAATATTTCAAAAAAGATCTTTTTATTTCCATCATAGCTGAGATACTCAGTTTTATCGGCATATATACCGAATTGCTGCTGCCCCTTTTATCGGGGATACTAATAGATTTTGTAATTAAAAATACCGTTGTGGAAAAAGACAGCGGCGGTATGTTTCATTTCCTGCTTACGGGAAGATTTGGCTCCGTTAATTCGATGGAGTTGTTTTGGTCCGTGGCAGGATTTTTTATGTTGCTGGTAGTGATAAGGATAGGGCTGATCTATGTGAGAGATCTGATCCAGGAGAAAGTGGGATTAAATCTGGAGACCACCTTAAGATACGCTTCCTATGACAAGCTGATGAAACTGGATTCGGATACCATAAGCGAGTACAATTCCGGTGAACTTTTGCAGATCCTTAACAGCGATACCATTATGTTTAAGGAACTGTTCTCGCACAGGATCCCTTATTTCGGAGATTCCATTTTCATGCTGGTGGCTACCATAGTGCTGATCGCCACCATAGATATCTCTTTTGTCATCATCCCTCTTTTCCTGACGCCCATATTGATCTGGACCATGCTGGTGTTTAAGAAGAAGGCGAGAGAAAATTTTGTTCAGATAAGATCCAACAGTGCGGCCCTTAACCTAACGACTCAGGAAAACATCAGCGGCGTGAGGATAGTAAGGTCCTTTGTAAATGAAGAACTGGAAAAGAAAAAGTTTGATAAGGTAAATATGGCCTTAAGAGACACCAACATAAAACAGGTGGGTCTTACGGCAAATATTGAAATGACCTTGAACGTCATAAAGCAGATAGCCTATGTGGGAACCATCGCCATCGCGGCTTTTCTGGTAATGAGAGGAAACCTTACCGTGGGCTACATCCTGGCTTCTTCCAGTTATGTGGTAAGGCTCATGAGTAACATCAACAGCATAAATAACCACATCGTCAACATGCAGCAACAGACTGTAGCCGGAAAGGCCTTAAAGCTTTTCATGGAAAAGGAGAGCAAGACCCCCGACGAAGGATGTGCCTGCCTGCATGCGGGTACTCCCAATATTGAAATGAAGAATGTTACTCTGGAGATCGAAGGCCAGAAGATCCTGGATGACATTTCTCTGTCCATTCCCTACGGTAAAAAGGTGGGCATAGTGGGAGAGACAGGTTCGGGAAAGAGTGTGCTGTTAAAGAGCCTCTTAAGGATCAAGGAGATCACCTCCGGAAGCATCACCATAGACGGTCATGACATAAAGGAATACAAGCTGGAGAACTTAAGGGATATGTTTGCCTGTGTATTTCAGGATGCTTTTCTCTTTTCCAATACCGTTGAATCCAATATCGCTTTTTCAAAGCCCTATGCGGATCAGAAACTGGTAAAGGAGGCAGCGGTCCACGCTCAGGCGGAGAGCTTTATAAACAAGCTGGAGGACGGCTACCGGACCATTATAGGAGAAAGAGGCATAGGCATATCCGGCGGGCAGAAGCAGAGGATATCCATAGCAAGGTGCTTTCTGAAGAATGCGCCGGTGTTTGTACTGGATGATTCCACCAGCGCATTGGACGTAAATACCGAAAAGGTACTCTTAAATGAGATATATGAAAAGTTTTCCGAAAAGACACTTATCATTACCGCTCACAGGTTTTCATCGGTAACGGGTTGCGATGAGATCCTGTATATGAGAGAAGGAAAGGTGGAGGAAAGAGGCACCTTTGATGAACTCATGAAAAAGAACGGCAGCTTTGCCAAGGTGTACAATATACAGATGTCCCAAAAGGAAACGGAGATATAAACAGGTTAAGAAAACTTTTGTAAAAAGAGGCTGGATATGGCTAAAAGAAATACCTTCTTTCAAGATGAAAAAATAGAAAAAAAGATAGATCTTAAGCAATTGATGAGGACCGTAAAGTATGTACTGCCCTTTAAAAAGACAGTGATAATGGTGGGACTCCTGCTCCTGATCTCATCCGTTACTTCCCTGATCCCTCCAAGGTTGCTCAAGATCATAGTGGACCAGGTGGTTGTAAACGAGGATTACAAGCAACTGGTGCTGCTTTGCGGCAGCATGTTCTTCCTGGCCATAGTGGAGATTACGGTTTCCTACATTCAGACCAAGAAGATGGGTAAGGTGGGCTTTTCCATTATATCCAAGGTGCGTACCGATATCTTCGAGCACCTGCAGGAACTTTCCTTCGACTATTACGACAGCAGACCGGACGGTAAGATCGTGGTAAGGGTTACGGAATATATTAACGGTCTGGCATCCTTCTTCTCCAACTACGTGCTCATGTTTGCGGTGTATATCGTAAAGGTGGTGGTGGTCAGCGTATTCATGCTGTCACTAAGCCCTCTTCTTACTCTTGTGGTATTTGCAACCGTTATTCCCATGATAGTTTGTATGTCCCTTTTGAAGCGGGTGCTTTCAAAGAAGTGGACCGATCTCAGAGCCAAAAACTCCAACAGATCCGCTTTCCTTGTGGAATCCATCATGGGTGAGCAGATCATTAAGAATTACAGCCGCATTGAAAAGAACAAATCCGTTTACGATGAGATCCACCAAAAGAGTGTCCGTTCCTGGTGGAGGATAGTAGTGCTTTCAAGACTCAATTCCCCCATAACCATGGGCTTTTGGAATGTGGGCACCCTCGCGATATACGGTGTGGCACTCGCCCTGATCCTGGGAGGAAGCCCGGGCGTAACGGCAGGTACCGTCATCACGTTTACAAGTTATATGTCTTCCTTCAGAGATCCTATCTCCCAGATCGCTACCATCATTCAGGAACTTGCACAGGTCAGCTCCAATCTGGAACAGGTCTTTGATACCATCGACTATCCCGTGGATATCGCCGACAGGGAAAACGCCGTGGAGCTTAAGGATGTTAAGGGCAAGGTGGATTTTGAAAATGTGACCTTTGAGTATGACGAGGGCAATACCATACTTGAGAACTTTAATCTCCACGTGGAGCCGGGGAAGACCATTGCTCTTGTGGGACACACGGGTGCGGGAAAGACCACTGTTATCAACATGCTGACCCGTTTCTATGACGTGAAGTCGGGTTCGGTCAAGATAGAAGGCATAGATGTTCGCGACATTAAACTTCATTCCCTTCGTGACAAAGTGGGAGTGCTCATGCAGGATCCTTTCATATTTAAGGGGACGATCATGGACAATATCCGTTACGGTAAATGGGATGCGACGGACGAAGAGTGCATAGAGAGCGCAAAACTGATACATGCTGACAAGTTTATAGAGAGATTCCCGGGAGGTTATCAGCATATGCTGGATGAGAGAGGTGCTGACCTTTCTGCCGGTGAAAGACAGCTTATCAGCTTTGCCCGTATCGTATTAAAGAACCCGGCCATAATCATCATGGATGAGGCTACCAGCGCCATAGATACCGAAACGGAAATGATCATAAAGGAAGCTTTGGATGAGCTTACAAGAGACAAGACCACTTTCATTGTGGCTCACAGACTTTCCACTGTTAAAAATGCAGATCAGATCCTTTGCATAGGAAATAAGGGCATAATGGAATCGGGAAACCACGAGGAATTGATTGCAAAGCGAGGCTTCTACTATCAGCTTTCCAGAACATGATGCGTATAAGGAGGAGGTGCCGACGGCACCTCCCTTCTGTTTTATCACTCTTGAGAAAAATTTAACATTGTGGTAAAATCATGGCTTGAAAGATTTAAATCGTGGAGGAAAGATATGCCCGGATATAAAGTTGCCGTCTTTGACATGGACGGCACCATACTTAATACACTTGATGATATGACCGTTGCCTGCAATTACACCCTTGACCTGATGGGAATGCCCCGAAGGACCAAGGATGAAGTGAGGATGTTCGTGGGAAACGGCATTCCGAAGCTGGTGGAGCGGATCGCACCCGAAGGCACCGATGAGGAGACCTTAAAGAAGATGCTGGATGCATTTATGCCCTTTTATTCTGCTCACAGCATGGATAAGACAGGCCCTTACCCGGGGATCCCGGAGCTTCTTAAGAGACTTAAGAACAAGGGAATAAAGCTGGCCTGTGTTTCCAACAAGGCGGATGCAGCCATGAGGAAGCTTTGCGAGGTGTTCTTTAACGGCCTTTTTGACGATGCTGAAGGCGAGAGAGCAGGCGTTAACAAAAAGCCTGCCCCTGACATGGTCTGGGTAGCGCTGGACAAGATGGGGGCGAAAAAAGAGGAGGCGGTTTATATCGGCGATTCCAATGTGGATTTTGAAACTGCCGTAAATTCAGGCCTTGACTGCATTTCCGTGACCTGGGGCTTCAGGACAAGAGAGTCTTTGGAAAAGCTGGGTCCCAAATTCATTGTTGACACGGCGGATGAAGTTTTTGACATAATAATGGGGGGAGTATCCCGTTAATAAAAGCATTTTGTAATGGAGAAAGATATGCATCCTTTCAGACATTTCAGGACCATAACCAAACACAGACATCTGGTGATGAGATATTGTTTTAAAGCAGGCATAGGTTTTCAGGGCCTGTTTCACGACCTGTCCAAGTACTCACCCTCGGAGTTCATTCCCGGAGCAAAGTATTGGACGGGAAAGCATTCTCCCATAAAGGATGAAAGAAAGGACGTGGGATACAGCACGGCCTGGATGCACCACAAGGGAAGAAACAAGCACCACTACGAATACTGGACGGATGCGGATCCGGTGACCAAGGAATTGCAGCCGGTGCCTATGCCCGACAGATATATTAAAGAAATGTTCTGCGACAGGCTGGCGGCGACCAAGGTCTATATGGGAAAGGATTATAAGCCGGATGAGCCCCTAAAGTATCAGCAATGGGAAACTTCCTTCTGGAAGATCCATCCGGATACGGAGAAAAAACTGGTGTTTCTCCTTAATATGCTGGCAGAAAAAGGTGAAAAAGAAACCTTTAAATATTTAAAAAGCAGACGGACATTGTAAACCGTCTGCTATTTTTTGACCCGTAGGACCTGTCCCTCCGGTCTTTTTACTTTATCAGAAACATTTTTTCCTGCCGGCGCCTTTGCATTCCGCTACCTTTTCGCATTTGTAGCAGACTTCGTTGGGAAGCACGTCTTCGCCTGCGAAGAAGCCGCGGATGTTTGTGAGTGTGGTGTCGGCTATGGCCTCCAGAGCTTCTCTTGTAAGGAAAGCCTGGTGAGAGGTGAGGATCACGTTGGGCATGGAGAGAAGTCGTGCCAGGATGTCATCCTGAAGGATATGACCGGAACGGTCGTCAAAGAACAGATCCGATTCCTCTTCGTACACATCCAGACATGCGGCTCCTATCTGCCTGGACTTTATACCGTCCAGAAGAGCCTCGGCGTCTATAAGACCGCCGCGGGAAGTGTTTATGATCACAACGCCTTTTTTCATTTGGGCGATGGATTCTTTGTTTATCAGGTGGTGATTATCTTCGGTAAGAGGGCAGTGAAGAGAAATTATGTCACTGTTCTTAAGTACTTCCTCCTGTGACATGAACTCGACTCCCGGGATCTCGGAAGGATATTTATCGTAGGCGATGACCTTCATTCCGAAGCCTAAGCATATCTTTGCGAAAGCCTTTCCGATCTTACCCATTCCCACAACACCCACGGTCTTGTCATGCAGGTTGAAACCAACCAGACCGTTTATGCTGAAATTAAATTCTCTTGTGCGGTTATAGGCTTTGTGGATCCTTCTGACAGAGGTGAGGAGCATAGCGATGGCGTGCTCTGCCACTGCCTCGGGAGAATAGGCGGGAACGCGGACTACATGGATCTTTTTATAGGCTGCCTTGACATCCACATTATTAAAGCCCGCACATCTTAAAGCAATGAGCTTGACCCCGTAGGCATATAATTTGTCTATGACTTCTTTGGACAGTTCATCGTTGACGAAAACTATGACCGAATCAAAGTCCTTTGCCAACTCAACTGTTTTGGAATCCAGCTTGGTGTCAAAGTAGGTGATCTCCGTATCCGGAGTCTTGAGCTTTTCGAAACTTTCTTTATCATAAGGTTTGGTATCAAACATTGCGATCTTTATCATAATGATTCCTCCTTTTTAAGTCCTCTTTTATACGAAGGATCTGTATTTTTCCTTCTACTGTTAAGAGTATAACATACTTTACGGCTATAAAACGTTGTAAAAACAACGAAAAATATCGAAAATTGTAAAAATACCGTATTGACAAAGAATTGTCTTATATTATAATGAGTTAAAGCATTATTATGCTAAAAAGATAACATATTCGACAGTAAAATCAAGAATATTATGAAGAAGAAGGAGAAAAATATGGCAGCAAAGAAAACTACAACGGATGCAGCAGAAAAGAAACCTGTTGCAAAAACTATAGCAGCTAAGAAGACTGCTGAAAAGAAAGAGGAAGTAAAAGATACAGCGGTTAAGGCTGAAGCTAAGCCCGCAAAGGCAACAAAGGCTGCGGCTAAGGACATTAAGACCAAGATCGCGGTTCAGTTTGGCGGTAAGGGATACGAGACCGAGGACTTCGTAAAGATGGCTAAGGATGTTTGGACCTTCGATCTTAAGAGAGAAGTTGCAGACCTTAAGCAGGTCGACCTTTATGTTAAGCCTGAAGAGAGCAAGGTTTACTACGTATTTAACGGCAGTGAGCTGGGTTCCTTCGATATCTAAAAAAGTAATGCCCCACATTAAGTGGGGCAATTTTTTTATTTGTCCAGATGTACATCCAATTGATTGAAAGGTATTTCGATATTGTTTTCCGCAAAAACGTTGTTTATGGTTTCCTGTAATCTCCATTTGGTGGTCCAGTAATCCGAGGAATTTACCCAGATCCTGAAGCCGATATTGATGGCGCTGTCCGCAAACTCGCCCAGGAAAACGGTAAGTCCTTTGTCCTTTATAGCGGTTTCCTCTGCTTCGTACACTCCGGTAAGGAGGTCTTTTACCTTCTGGATATCAGTACCGTAAGCTACGGGAAGAGTGAGATCCAGACGACGTTCCTTTTCGTGGGAAACGTTGGTGATGGTGCTGTTGGAAATTGTACCGTTGGGAACTACGATCATCTTGTTGTCCGGTGTCTTAAGGGTGGTGTAGAAAATATCAATGGAATCCACGGATCCTTCAACTCCGCAGGTAACGATGTAGTCACCAACGATGTAAGGCTTAAGGATCAGGATCAAAACGCCGCCCGCAAAGTTGGAAAGACTGCCCTGTAATGCAAGACCGATGGTAAGACCCACAGAGCCCAGTACCGCAACTATGGTGGTGGTGGCTATACCCAGGATCTCAAAGATCGCAAATATGGTCAAAGCATAAAGACCGATCTTGATAAGGGAAAGCAAAAAGCTTTCAACGCCCTTTTCAAACTTGGTCTTATCCATTGCTTTTTTGCTGAGTTTAACAAGTAAATTGATCAGTTTTCTGCAGATGATATAAATGATGATCGCCAGAATAACTTTAAGAAGACCCGGAGCAACCACATTTATAAGGAAATCCTGAAGGTTGATAAGGCCGGTCTTTGCAGCATCCGCAATGTCATCCATATCATTTATTACAATGGGAGTGGGAGTGGCCGATGCAGTCTCCTGAAAAAAGGTATGAAACAAACTCATAAAGAATCCTCCTAATACTACTAACATAATTCACTTGAATCATTATAGCACATATATAAGGATAATTGGTTGACTTTTTGAGAACTATGATGTATTAATAATTTGATGTGCGTTGTAAAAACAACAAAAATGAACCCCTAACCCCGTCCCCAAGGCTCATTTTTTGAACCCCGGGGACGGGGTTAGGGGTTCATTTTACGGAGGATACCATGGAAAGAAAATGTTACAGTGAAGCGGCAAAATGCCTGAATGTAGATAATATGCTGGCAAAATGCGTTCTGTTCAAAGGCCTTAAGACCGAAGAGATAGGAGGGCTCATGAATTGTATGGACGGCCAGGTAGAGCACTATTTAAAGGGTGAATATCTGATGCAGGCAGGGGACAAGATCAAAAGTGCCTATATTCTTCTGTCCGGGGGCGTGATAGTGGAGCAGGTGGATTATTGGGGAAACCGGGACATATTGCAGGAGATCCGTCCGGGAGAACTGTTCGCGGTAAACTATGCCATTCCGGATGATGATGTGGTACCTTCAAATGTGGTTGCCATCGAGGATTCCTGCGTTCTTATAATTGATGCGGACAAGTTGGTCAAGGTGTGTGACAGAAGCTGCAACTGCCATAACAGCGTAAAGGATAATCTGATCCTGATGCTGTCTTCAAGAAACAGGGCGCTGACTCAGAAACTCCGCCATCTTTCCAAGCGTTCCACCAGGGACAAGCTGATCTCCTATCTAACGGAAGCTTCTATAGAGTCGGGTAAAAAGGAGTTCGACATCCATCTGGACAGGCAGCAGCTGGCGGATTATCTTGCGGTGGACAGAAGCGCCATGAGTTCCGAACTGTCAAAGATGAGGAGTGAAGGCATGCTGGACTATAAAAAGAACCATTTTGTTTTACATGTGAGGGAAGAACAGTTATGAGTTTACCCTATATTTCCCTGGATTCCGAAATGAAAAGACGCTTCGGTACCAAGGTCTACAAGATATCATTGGACGCAGGCTGCACCTGTCCCAACAGAGACGGAAAATGCGGTACGGGCGGCTGTATCTTTTGTGCCGACGAAGCATATGCTTCCTCGACCCTTTCAATAAAAGAGCAGCTTAAGAGCGCAAAGGAAAAAGTGGCGGCCAAGATAAAAACCGGAAAATACATAGCCTATTTTCAGTCTCACACCAATACCTACGGGGATCCGGACAGGCTGGAGAAGCAGTTTGCCGAGGCTCTTGCAGATGAGGAGGTTGTGGCGCTGTCTGTCGGAACAAGACCGGACTGTATAGATGAAGCCGTGATCGCCATGCTTAAAAGGCTAAAGAAGATAAAGCCTGTCTGGGTGGAACTGGGGCTGCAGACCATACATGAAAGAACCGCAGAGCTGATCAACAGAGGCTATATGCTTGAAGTCTTCGAGAAAGCATATGCAGAGCTTAAGGAAGCAGGCATGGAAGTGATCGTCCATGTGATCATAGGACTGCCGGGGGAAACAAAAGAGGATGTTAAAGATACGGTCAGGTATCTGTCCGGATTGAAGCCGGTGCTTGACGGCATCAAGCTGCAGCTGCTCCATGTGCTTAAGGGAACAAAGCTTTACGATATGTACACGGAGGATCCGGGAATCATCCACGCCTATACCATGGAAGAATATGTGGAGCTCGTGAAGGAGCTGGTGGCGATGCTGCCGCCCGAAACGGTGGTGCACCGCCTTACGGGAGACGGTCCCAGAAAGTTACTTGTCACGCCCCTGTGGACCACCGACAAAAAGAGAGTGATCAATAGTTTTCACAAAGTATTTGAAAAATGAACCTAGGGGACGGGGTTAGTGGCTCACTTTTTGACACCCGGGGACGGGGTTATGGGTTCATTTTTTTATAGACAAGTGAAAACCTCGGTGCTATAATCCAGTCAAAAGCATTGATATTCTTGGTGTAGCTTTGCAATACGGAGGAACATATTATGAATAACAGTAAAAGTAATC